>Ga0080064_1000122_pt1 | contig 231194 bp, 227 predicted proteins | sample Subgrocontami54m_FD_69260 | JGI IMG/M metagenome (GOLD analysis project Ga0080064, IMG submission 69260) | Subsurface groundwater microbial communities from S. Glens Falls, New York, USA - GMW46 contaminated, 5.4 m (SPADES assembly) (version 2) ...
CCCTCTCCCGCAAGGGGCGAGGGGAAAAAAAGAAAACAAAAATTAATCGACTATCAAAAAAATAAGAAAGTCGGTGTTTAAATAACTGAGTTTGTCAACAAACTGCTAACTTATTTAAGCCAATGTCATTGACTTTATTTGATAATCAGTCCACAGCTCCATTGACCTCCACACCCGATGCACCCTATGCCGTTCCAAATGAAGAAGAGAATGTCGGATCTTACTCGCAAAAATATTCCCAGATTTATGAAGCAAGCCAATGTCAAAATTATTCTTTAAACTTATGTCACCCCTATGAGAAGCAGGGGGGAGGAATAATCCCTGAATTTTTACACCCAGCACGTGCAAAAGGTGCCCTCGATTTTATCCAACAATATCGAAGCGATATTCGTCGAGCTGCCGCAATCCTCGCTTCTCATCATCAGTTACAACCCGCACTTGTCGAAAGTTTACTCATTGTGGTCACGTTTTTAGAAATGATGAGAATGAATGAGATTGATGTGATCCAAGACGTGGCCGCTTGTAATTGGGCCGGGTGCCAAATAGCGAACAACTTTCAACAGGAATTAGGAGATCAATATCCAGCTTTCTATAACCGATGGGGATGGGAATGGATGAGCGATCGTGGAACAGGAGTATTGAATGCTGTGGTCCAAAAAATAAAAGGACGTGTTCCCCTAGCGAACCAAGGGTTTGGCCCCCTACAACTATTACTCGGTAATGTCATGCAGGCCGCACAAGACACTCAAGTTCTGGATCGTTACCGCAATTTTTTAGATTCTTCAGACTTTGTAGATGAAAAAGCCACGCTGCGAGCTATTATGGATCTATCTCACAATTCTACTCATCCGCGTTACGCAAAAATGTTCTACGTCAAAGCCATGATGCTAGATTACGCGCTCACCCGGCTGGAAGAAGTATTTCCAAAATCGGGAGATCTATATCGTATACCTTCCAGTGGGTTAATCCCCGATAGAGAAATAGAATGGCAATGGAAGAAATTAATCATAGCTCAAGACTTAATTACCTACCCAGAGCGCCAAGCTGTGATAAGAGAAAGATTTTGTTCAGAACAACAAGGAAGAGACCTTTTACCTTACTGGGTTATTCTTGATAAAATATTTAATCTTGGCAATCCACTTGGTTTTAAAGTTCGTTATGATAACTATCAACGCACTTTCATTATCGAAACAGTGGAAACCTCTCCGATATGCAAATCTTCAAGCGATGACGAATAGGTGATCAATTCTTTATTAGCGCGGACCCAAACCTAAAATAAATTTCCCTAATTTTGTATTTTAGATTTCATTATACGAATAAAGCATTGGACATCTGGTAAAGTGTGATTACTGATCCGTCACACAACCTTCTGAAGCCGTGCCCACATTCTTAATATATTTGTAGAGTGTGCCTCTATTCGCTTTAAACGGCGGCGCTTTCCATTTTTTGAAGCGTTCTGCAATTACGGAATCTGAAAGATTTAAATTTAAAATCTTTTTTTCGGCATCAATCGTGATTTCATCACCCTCTTCAATAACAGCCAACACCCCACCTTCTTGTGCTTCCGGAGTGATATGTCCGACCACAAATCCATGAGTGCCTCCGGAAAAGCGACCATCCGTAATGAGCGCCACTTCTTTTCCCAAACCTTCTCCCATGACTAAGGCGGTGACCTTCAACATCTCGGGCATTCCAGGCCCCCCTTTGGGGCCTTCGTAGCGAATCACAATCACATCGCCTTTTTTAATTTTTTTGGCGATGAGTGCCGCGTTGGCTTCTTCTTCACTATCGAATACCTTTGCGGTCCCTGTAAATAAAGTGCCTTCCTTCCCCGTGATTTTGGCGACAGACCCTTCCTTCGCAATATTTCCGTAAAGGATTTGGATATGCCCTGTTTTTTTGATGGGCTCCGAAAGAGAGACAATCACTTTTTGCTCCTCATGAAGACCGGGCAAGCTCTCTAGATTTTCTTCCAAAGTTTTTCCTGTTACCGTCAGACAATCTCCATGCAAAAAGCCCTCTTTCAAAAGTAATTTTAAAACGGCAGGGACTCCCCCCACATTGCAAAGATCTTCCATCACATATTTTCCACTGGGTTTTAAATCGGCGATGAAAGGAACTTTATCGCTCACCTTTTGAAAGTCATCGAGGGTTAAAGGAACTCCCACTGTCTTTGCCATCGCAATCAAATGTAAAACCGCATTCGTAGAACCTCCGAGCGCCATCACGCTCGTCATGGCGTTTTCAAAGGCTTTGCGGGTCATGATCATTTTCGGTGTGATTTCTTTTTCAAGAAGATTTCGAATGGCTTTTCCTACAGACAAACATTCTTCTTTTTTCTTCGGATGCGTCGCGGGATAAGAAGAGCTGTAAGGCAAACTCATGCCTAGAGTCTCGATCGCAGAGGCCATGGTATTCGCCGTGTACATCCCCCCGCAAGCCCCTGCGCCAGGGCAGGCATGTTGCAGAATTCCTGTGAGTTCTTTTTGTTCGATCTTACCGGCAACAAATTGCCCCAGGCCTTCAAAGGCAGAAACAATATCCAAAACTTTGTTGTGAAAATGTCCTGGGCTGATCGTTCCTCCGTAAACCATAATGCTCGGCCGATTGAGACGCCCCATCGCAATAATCGAACCCGGCATATTTTTATCACAGCCCACAACCGAAATATTCGCATCGTACCAATGCGCATTCATCACGGTTTCGATGGAGTCGGCAATAATCTCTCGCGATTGAAGAGAATAATTCATTCCCTCCGTGCCCATTGAAATTCCATCGCTGACACCAATCGTGTGAAACACAAGCCCCACAAGCCCTGCTTCCTGACAACCCTGCTTCACGATTTTCGCAAAATCATTCAAGTGCATGTTGCAGGTGTTGCCTTCGTAGCCAGTACTCGCAATGCCCACGAAGGGCTTTTTTAAATCTTCTTCGCTGAGACCCAATCCGTAAAGCATCGCTTGGGATGCGGGTTGGTCGCGGTTTTGGGTGATTTGAGAACTATAGGAATTTATTTTTTTTGACATAAATTTTCTCCTTCAAAAATCCTGGAATAATTTAATTGCAATCCGGTTTACTTATCTATAGTTCTCTTATTCCATATGACAAATAAATTTCGAACTCTTTTAAAGAGTTTTGTTTTTTGTCTTTTTTTTGTTTTTCCTTTTCTTTCCTTTGCGCAATCAAGTCTAGGGACTTCTTCCACCACAGTTTCAAATACTCCACCGTCTATCACTCCAGCTCCTTCTGCACCTAAAACAGACCTTCTGTTTATCCTCGATTCCTCGGGAAGTATGAGAAGTATTCTAGATGGCTCTACCATGATCGACTGGGCCAAAAAAGCCATCAGCTCTGCAGTGCTCTCTCTTCCTTCTGAAGCAGAAGTGGGCTTAAGGGTTTATGCCCATCGCGTAGAACAAAGCAACAAAGAAGCCAGCTGCAAAGACAGCGAACTTTTAGTGCCCATTCATAGCGGACAAAATTCCCTGATTGCTTCTGCCGTACAACAAATTAAACCCAAAGGGTGGACTCCCATTGCCTATTCCCTGGAACAAGCAGCCAATGATTTTGTGGGAAAGGCGGAAAGACTACACACGATTATCCTCATCAGTGATGGAGAAGAAACCTGTGGAGGAGATCCTGTCGCTGCAGCACGCTCTCTGATTCAAAAAGGATATCGGGTTATCATTAATACCGTCGGCTTTAATGTGGATGAAAAAGCCAAAAACCAACTCAAATCACTGGCCCAAGAATTTGGGGGAACCTACACCGATATTCGGGGAGGAGCCAATCTTCAGCAAGAACTGACCAAGCTTACCGAACAAAGTTTTTTGATTGAAAAGAAAGAAACCAAAAATCGTATTCGGGGAGGCGATGGGTTCCAGACTGCTGTTCCCATTGAAGTCGGCAAACGTTATGCTCTGGATCATCACCAACGCAAAAATGAATTTGACTACTTTACCTTCACCCTAAATCCTGGCCAAGGGGCTTCTCTCGCAGCTTTTCCAGTCCCCAAGTGTTTAACCATCGTCGGAAATGAAATCAAAGAAAGAGAAACGAAGTATTGCTTTCCGGAAGGATTTCGTTTCGTCATCACCGACAAAACTCAAAAAGAATTGGAACGTCTGAGCTCAAGTTCTGTCGATACCCCTGTTGAAAGTCGTCTCACCCTCAAACCTCTCTTAAATACTCCTGAATCTTACTACCTCATTGTCGGAAGCCCTACGGTGGATATGCACAAAGATGTAGAATTCATGCTCGTTGCAAAAGAAACCCCCCAAGATTTAACCACACAAACTGTAGGGGATGTGAATTCTGGCCGCGATGCAGGAGATACCTTTGAAACTGCCATTTTGATTGAACCCAATCTTTACGATAATAATTCTGTTTCCAAGACAGATCTCATGGATATGTTCAAACTCCTCGTCCCCCAGGGCTCTGTTTTAAAAGTGGTGGTGGGCAATAAGACAATCGCTTCTTCGATCTATAATGACATTGGCTTTGAAGTGTTGGGAGAGTTGGGAGAAGTTTTGGGAGGAAAAAGAAATATTTATGTCGGCACTTCTGGCAGCTTTGAATCCCGGCCTTTTACAAAGGCTCAGCCTGTTTATATTCGAATCAAAAAAGAATATGTTTCTTCTTCTGTAGAGGCTCTCATTTACTCTTTGGGGATCTCTCTTCAACCTTCATCAGAAATTGCCACTCCCCAAGTCACAACTCCTACAACAGGAGAACCCTCCCCCTCAAAGCTTTTACAGTTACCTGGATCTTCTCCTCAGGGGCGTTTCTCAAAAGAATTGATCATCGTCACTTTAATTTATTTCGTGTTGATGATCGCCTGCTTGTTATTCTTTCTTTGGAAAAAACAAAAAACAGTTTCCCGCTTTGCCAAAATACTTGCAGGATATGAAATTGCAGCGAGCGCCATTGGAACAGGAGTGGGAGTTTATCTTGTCTCTTCCTTAACACCCCTTTGGATTCAAACCTTTCTTTTGGTTTTATTTTTAGTCGTGGGGGGATTGGGAATGATTGCGGGAGGAATGTTTCTCTCCGGAAGGGCCCTCAAACCCAGCTTTTGGTGGGCCTGGATTCAAATCCCCTGGATCTCCCTGAATTTGCACTGGATCTTCCTGACTTATAACTGCTCTCTCTTGCTAGGTTTCCCCATTTATTTCTTGGTAAGCCTTGCTGAGCGACTGAGTTTCAACTTGGGGTTTCATCTCAACTTGGGAGCTGATCTTAATGTCTCGGGTGGCCTCATTTACCCGGGTGAAGGATTTGAAATCGGGCTGGGATTAAATTTAATCCCCATTCTCTTCCTCATTCTTCTGATAATTTATCGAAGAAAAGAAAAACGATCACAAGGAACAATCCCTCCTCTCTCCTCTTGAATAAGTCTATTCTTTGATATCCTGGCATCCTCAATAGGAATAATAACTTAACTTGACCAAATGTGGTCAAGTTATATAATAAGAGTAATTATGAAACAAATTAAAATAGCAGAATTCAAAACTCATCTTTCGGGACATTTAAGAAACGTTCAGAAGGGAGAGGAAATTATAATTCTGGATCGAAAGCAACCCATTGCAAAAGTACTCCCTTTATTTTCCGAAGAAAAAAATCTCATCAAGATCGTTCGCAAGAAAAAAACAAAAAACTTTTTTAAAAAATTCAAGCCTCGTGGAATCAAAGCACAGGTAGATATTGTAAATCTTCTGCAAGAGATGCGGGGAGCACGATGATCGTTTATGTGGAAAGTTCTGTCCTTTTACGGTTTCTCCTTCATCAACCTCATGTTTTGAAAGAATGGGGACAATGGTCCCAAGCTTATACCAGTCAACTCACAAAAGTGGAAGGCTTGAGAACCCTTGATCGTCTTCGTTTGGAAGCCCAAATGACCGATGAAGAAGTAAGCCATACGGTGCAAGATCTCTCCTCTATTTTAGATCAAATAGATGAAATTGAGCTTACTCCTTCTGTGCTCGAACAAGCTTCACAAGCTTATCCCACTATTATTAGAACCCTGGATGCCATTCATCTTTCTTCAGCTCTTCTTTGGCAAAAACAAACTCGTCAAAAGATGATTTTTCTGACCCATGATGGTCAGTTGGGAAGAGCCGCTCTTGCAGTTGGAATGCAGACAAAGGGGTTCTAGAAAGGTGACATGCAAGCAATTCTGGAAATTATTCCCGTGGGCCCTTTTCAATGCAACTGTATTATTCTGGGAGACCCGGAAACCAAAGAAGCGATCGTGATTGACCCTGGGGATGAAGTAGATTCCATTGTCAAAAAAATTCATGCACATGGGCTCCAAGTAAAATCGATTCTTCATACACACACTCACATTGACCATATCGGTGGAACCACTGAACTTCAAAAAAAAGTGGATGGACGAGTTTTGCTTCATCCCGAGGATCTTTTTCTCTACGAAAATATGGAGATGCAAGGAAGATTTTTGGGGCTCCCTCCCTCGAAAGTACAAAAGCCTGTGGCTCCGGATGAGTTTTTGAAGGATGGCCAAGAAATCAAAGCCGGAAAAATTTCAGGCACCGTGCTTCACACCCCCGGCCACACACCCGGCTCTTGCGGATTTTATTTTCCCCAGCTGGAACAAGCAGGTCTTTTAATCCCCGGCGATACTCTATTTGCAGGAAGTATTGGTCGCACCGATTTATGGAAAGGGGATTACCCCCAAGAAATTGATTCGATTAAAAAGAAATACCTGACTCTACCTGATGAAGTAATCGTGCTTCCCGGCCATGGCCCTGCCACCACGATTGGAGAAGAGAGGCAGCATAATCCGTTTTTAACCTAAATTAGAAATATGTAATTTGGAGTCGGAAACTCCAAAAATCCATGTAAAATGGAACCGCACAGCCGTTTCTTTTGGAACATCTCAAAAGATTAAAAGTTTGAACTCTGAGGAGATTTATCCAGCACATTTTTTTGACGGAAGAGAGGTGGATTTTTACCAGAACTTTATTTCAACTTTTGAAGAAGTGAAGAAACCTCAAAGGATTTTTTGGCTTGAATGTCTAGAGTAAATCTTTCGCGAGAATCGGAATGGCGAGTGAGAGTGTAAGGGACTTTTTGATAAAGCTGACTTAGAAAATTTTTCAATTCGGGCTCCAGAATTTTCAAGGTCTCATCGGTGTTGGGTGCCAGCAAGCGATCATTGATAATGAGTTGGAGAGATCCTGCATTGAATTTTAATTTTCCACTGAGAGTCGGTTCTTCTTCCAATCTTTTACAATGCTGAAGAGCGAGCTGCATGACTTTTTGAAGTTTGTCTTGCGTACTGCCTTCCATCACTGTTTTTCGGTTGTAGAGAAGACCCAAACGGTTTTCAGCGTTATCGATACTGATATTCGCTTCGTGGCCAATCAGTAAAATACCAGGGCCCTCGGGCACGTGGGCATAATCGGCCACATCGATCAACATTTCTTCAGTGACTTTGTTTTGAATCCATCGATGAAAAACAGGAATCAATTCATCCAAAGAAATATCCTGTTTTTCTGCAAAAATTTTAAAGTTGATGTGTTGAAGATTCATGATTCTTTTCCTATTTACGCAGGAAGCGCAGCTTTCTTTTCCGTCATTCTTCCATAACAACTATAAGCCGCTTCGATAAAGAGAATGGCTTCTTCAATTAATTGATGCGCTGATTCTGGGGTATAGCCCTGCCCTGATTTTTTGTGAGCCAAAAATAAATATTGGGCAAATTTTCCGCCGGCAAAAGGATCGTAAAAAATTTGGGTGTCGTAATAGCGGGTTTTAAAATCTTGCACAATCGCTTCGGCATCGTCTGACACATCTCTTACAGTATGTTTAATCAAACCCCGGGCAGCTCTCACCATAGACTCATAAGCCTGAAGGCCCGCATTTTGAAAATCTCCTTTTTCCAAAAGAAGCTGGGCTTCAAAAGCTTGGCGTTCGGCAGCGGTGAGATCAAATTCTACGGCGGAAACAACAGCGCCCGCGCATTCGCCCACACCAATATCGCCAATCGTGTATTCACGCGGATCCCCCCAATCTGCATAAAAAGAAGGATCAGCATCATGAGAAGGAACTTGTGTTAAATCTTCTAAAGTTTTTTTAATCTCAACCTTACCAATGCGCTGAATAAAATCCTTGAAGCCTTCGTCTTTTTGACGGTCTGTTACATAGCGACCGGTAAGCCGGGTGACCACATCGGGAATACGCTTGGAAGGAACGGCGCCGACGGCAAGGCCGTAAGAGCCTCCATTGTTTTCCCATTGTCCCCCGAGAATCACTTGAAAATGAGGAACTGTGTAGCCCGCAATTTTTCGACTCACTCCATAAAATCCAAGATCAGAGATATGGTGCTGACCGCAAGAGTTAAAACATCCACTCACTTTAATATGAAGATTTTTCACGGCTTCATCGAGCAAGTGACTTTGCTCGGCCAGACGATTGCGCAACTCACCCGCAAGCCCGCGAGAAGAAGAAATCCCCAACTTACACGTGTCCGTTCCCGGGCATGAGACAATATCTAAAATTGTGTTGGCCACTGCGGTGTCAAGACTTGCGTTTTTGAGATCTTGATAAAGAGAAAACAGATCTGTTTCAGTGATCCAACGAATCACAAAATTTTGCTCCACCGTCGTGCGAATCGTATCATGGGTATATTTGCGGACGATGTCCGCCAGCTTTCTTAATTGATCTGCTGTAATGTCTCCCAAGGGTAAGGCCACGGTGACCGCTTTATACCCCTCTTGTCTTTGGTGATAGACATTCGTGTTATACCATTTTTGGAATTCTTGGGATTGTGCTGCCAGATCAAGTTTCGACGGACCTTTCAGCGGCTTCTCAAAATCTTTTCTGGTTTTCTCCAAAAAGTCGGTCCAGCGGGGATCTGTTTTTAAAAGCTTTCTTTCTTTCAAGACTTCTTCTTTAAATTTATCGATGCCCCAATCCTTGATCAAAAACTTGATGCGCGCACGACCGCGATCTTTCTTTTCGCCGTAGCGACCAAACACACGGCAGATGGCCTGCGACATCGCGAGCATTTCTTCTTCTGGCAAAAACTCATCAAAAAGTTTTGCATTTTGGGGAACGGAACCAAGGCCTCCCCCCACGTAAAATTTAAAACCTCTTTTTTCTTTTCCATTTTCAATTTTGGTCGCGGCAATAAAACCCATGTCATGGATATTCACCAAACCACAGGCTTTCTCCGCGCAACCTGAAAAAGCAATTTTGAATTTACGACCAAAATCCTGGGCGTCGGGATGACCCAACAAAAAGAAAGTACAGGCATCGGCATAAGGTGAAACATCAAAGGCCTGGGTATTGCAAATGCCCGCATAAGGGCAACCCGTTAAATTTCGCACAGAATTTCCGCAAGCTTCGCGGGTTGTGATTCCCACAGCTGCCAGGCGACGCATGAGGTTGGGAGTATCTTCGATGTGGATAAAGTGAAGTTGAAAATCCTGTCGTGTGGTGATGTGAGCAATTCCGTCGGAGTATTCCTCGGCCAACTCGGCCATCACTTCAAGCTGTTTGGCGTTTATCCCTCCATAAGGAATTTTAATACGCTGCATGCCTGGCGCATCCCAGAGAGTATGCGGTCCTTTGGTGAGCGGCGAAGGATATTCCAATTTTTGGGATTGAATCCCATCATGGCGCTGGCCATTGTCGTAACGCTGGCCATAAGCCCCACGACGCAGGCGGGTTTCCGCGAAAATACGATCTTCCAGTTTGCCTTGTTTTTTAAGCTCGATCTCGGTTTCAAAATGATCAATTTCTTCCGCCCAAGCCGGAGACATTTGTCCTTGAAGCTTTTCACGCCATTGTTTTTGACTGGCTTTCATAAACTCACCTTATTCTAAAATATTTAAGGGATGCAAGAGCGGATTAACGGGGGGTTACCACCGCCAAGGTACATCGCGAAATACAAATCATTCTTTCTTTTTCATCATAAATTTTAATTTCCCACACCTGGGAAGTTTTTCCCTGATGAATACATTCTCCCACCGCTTTTACTTTTCCTGTTCTGACAGATCTTAAATGATTCGCATTGATTTCCTGACCGACCACCACTTTTCCTTCGGAAGCAGCAAGAAGCCAACCGCCCATACTGGCCACTGTTTCAGCCAAAGCCACCGAAGCTCCCCCATGCAAAAGGCCCAAGGGTTGATGCGTGCGGTGATCTACCGGCATGGTCATGACCACCCGACCGAGACCTGCTTCGATCACTTCCATCCCTAAATGTTCTGCCAAGGTATTTTTAAGCGCTGCGCTTTTGTCTTCCATTATTCTATCCAATCAAAAGTAATTTCTTGTTTGATATCGGGATGCAAGGATTTGTGAACCGGGCAAGTCATGGCCGCATTTTTCAAAAGAGTTTTATATTTTTCTTCTTTCACATTGGGAATTTTAAAATTCACTTCTAAAGTGCCTATCCGACGAAAAGGTTCATTCACCATGTGTTTTTTGACATTAATTTTTATTCCCTTTAAGTCGATGTGATGGCGCTCTGCTACAATGCCCATGAGGGTCGCCATGCAACTGCCCAAGGCCGTAGCCACCAAATCTGTAGGCGAAAAACTTTCTCCTTTGCCATGATTATCCACCGGGGCATCAGTCACCAAAGTTTTTCCTGAGGGGCCATGCACGGCTTGAACTCTTAAATCGCCTTCATAAGATAATTTTATTTCAACCATGGCAAATTCTCCTTGAGGTAAAAAATGAGAAGGGGCAAGCTTCTCCCATTTATGCGGAGGAAATCAACATGAAAAAAATCTTGGGTGAAGGCAAATATCTTCGCCTTGTGAAAGAAGATCGCTGGGAATACGTCGAGCGTAACAATTGTACGGGCATTGTTTCCGTCGTTCCCATTACCAAAGATGGAAAAATCATTCTCACCGAACAATATCGCATGGCTCTTAAAAAGTGGGTGATCGAGCTTCCGGCAGGACTCGCCAATGACACCGAAAAAAAAGAAACCCTGGAAGAAGCTGCCTTAAGAGAGTTGGAAGAAGAAACGGGTTACACTGCTGAAAAACTGATTCTCCTCTTTGAAGGCCCACCTTCTGCAGGCATGAGCTCTGAAATTATTCATTACTATCTGGCTGAAGGCCTAAAAAAAGTGAGCGAGGGTGGAGGTGATGATACCGAGCAAATTCGAGTGCATGCCGTACCTCGAAATGAAATCGACACTTGGTTAAAACAAAAACAAAAAGAAGGATGTTTGGTGGATCCGAAAATGTTTGTGGGATTGTATTGCCTTCAAAACCTCTCCCACCCCTTACCCTGATGCCCAAATCGAAAATGTCCTGGATGAAACATCTCCGCCAACATTTCCAAAGACTCCACCAAACGGGGCCCAGGTCGATTAAAAAACTGGTTTCCATCGGCCAGAAAGACTTTTTGATTTTGAACGGCTTTGAGTGTTGACCATTCGGGTTTTGAAAGGAGCGTTTTCATTTCTTCCCTTGTTTTGGGGATATCGTAACCACACGGCGAAATCACAATGACGTCCGGATTTTTTTGAAGGAGTTCTTCCCATTTCATCCAGGGGGAATGTTTCCCGGCTTCGCCAAAAAGGTTGATGCCACCCGCCATTTCAATCAGCGTGGGCATCCAGTTGCCGCAAGACATGAGGGGGTCGATCCATTCGATGAAAGCGACAGTGGGTCTTGGTAGGGACAGGTCCATGCCAGAGGCAGGCGCAGCGCAACCTGTCCCTACTTGCGATGTGATTTTTTGCATTCTATTTTTTAATCTCTCAACCAGCTCAACGCCTTTCTCCGGTGCATCCAGTGCCCGAGCCACTTTCATGATATCTTCCCAAAAATCTTCCAACGCATTGGTGTTTAAAGAAATAATTTTGGGTTTTGTATCGATCAGTTCGCACACCGCTAATTCCACATCTTTTTCACTCACCGCACAAACTTCGCATTGCACCTGCGTCACAATCACATCGGGTTTGAGTTCTCTCAGTTTGTCTGCGAACACACGATAAACCGACAAACCCTCTTGAAGAATGGCTTTCACACGTTGATCAATTTCGTAACTGGTCCCCTCGATATTAAATTTGGCTTCGGTGCATTGAGGAAGTTTTTTTACAGACGCCGGAAAATCACACTCATGCGAGCGCCCCACCAGTTGATTTTCAAATCCCAAGGCACAAATAATTTCAGTGCTACTTGCGATGAGAGAAACAATGCGCGGAAATCCCCCCCTCCTTAGATAAGGAGGGGGTTGGGGGGAGGTCTGAGTCTTCAACTGCAACGCATGAATCTCTTTTCCCATCATACCCTTCAAAGCCTCTTTCACCATCCGGTGTTGCTCCAAAAGACTTTTGCCTTCGAAGAGTGCAGAAGCAATCACGACCTGATAGTGCCCAGCTCCTGAACGAGCCCCTGCATGGCCTGCGTGGCTGGCACTATCATCTTTTAATTCCAAATGAAGGGGTGCAAAAACAGCAAGAAGAATCTCTTTTATTTTTTGAAGAGTCGATGAAGTCATTTTTTTTGGTTTTTCGCAAAAACTATTGACAAGCCGATCAAAATTCCTCTTAAAGAACCACATGCCCAGTGCTTTATTGGAAAAAAAAATACACCCTGTCGAACCCGAATGGTCTATCGCCAAATCCATCCAACATTACAACATTGAAAACTGGGGCCTCGGATATTTCTTTGCCAATGAAAAAGGACATCTTTGCGTACAACCTTACGGACGTGAAGGCCCTTCCATTGATATCATGGATGTCATCGAAGACATCCAGGAAAAAAAATTGGGACTTCCCTGCGTCATTCGTTTTCAGGACATTTTAAGATCGCGCGTGATTGCCTTAAACGAAGCTTTTAAAAAATCCATTGAGGAACACAATTACCTCGGAAAATATTACGGTGTCTATCCCATTAAAGTAAATCAGATGCGCGAAGTGGTCGAAGAAATTTTGGATGCAGGCGCTCCCTACCACTTTGGGTTGGAAGCGGGCAGCAAGGGAGAGTTGATTCCCGTCTTGGCCCTCAACACAGATCCTGAAGCCCTGACCATCTGTAACGGTTATAAAGATGAAGCCTATATGCGGCTGGCCATGCTCGGACGCAAGCTGGGGCGCAAAATCATCGTGGTCATTGAAAAACTTTCAGAGTTACCCCAACTGCTTCGCATTGCGGATGAAATGCAGGTGCAACCTTATATTGGGTTACGCGCCAAGCTGACCACCAAGGGAACCGGCAAGTGGGAAAGTAGCGGAGGAGATTTTGCAAAATTTGGGCTCACCACTCCTGAAATCATTCGCGCGGTACAAATTTTAAAAGAAGCCGGGAGAGAAGAGTGTCTTAAACTCTTTCACTTTCACGTGGGCAGTCAGCTGACAGATATTGGAACGGTTCGCGATGCCGTTAAAGAAGGGGCCCGGATTTACGCCAAACTTCGAAAAATGGGATTCAACATTGAATATTTTGATATCGGGGGCGGTTTGGGGGTCGATTACGACGGTTCCCGAACCACCGGCACTTCTTCAATGAATTATTCTTTGGAAGAATACGTGAGCGATATTGTCTACAACCTCCAGCAAATTTGCCAGGATGAACAAGTGGCAGAGCCTCATATCACCAGCGAATCCGGGCGGGCGATCACGGCGTACCACTCTTGTATTATCATGCCGATTTTTGGACATATCGAGATTGGTTCCAATCATCTTCCTCCCTCGGAAAAAACCAAAGAAGTGGAAATGGTGCGCAAGCTTCGCAAACTTGTCACGGGCGTGAATAGCAAAAATGCCCTCGAATCTTTTCACCAAGCGCTTTCCAAAAAAGAAGAAACTCTTTCGATGTTCAAATTGGGAATTTTAAGCTTGGAAGATCGTGCCAAAGTAGAAAGCCTTTTTTGGCAACTCTGTCGCAGCATCACCAAGATTAATGAAGGATTAAAGCATGCTCCCAAAGATACCGCAGAACTCAAAGATCGCATGGCGGATCAATATCTGGCGAATTTCAGTCTTTTTCAAACGGCTCCCGACCATTGGGCTTTCGATCAACTTTTTCCCATAGTTCCCGTACACCGCCTGGATGAAAAACCCACCCGCGAAACAACCATTGTCGATATTACCTGTGACAGTGATGGAAAAATTGATCGCTTTATTGATTTAGTGGATGCCCGCGACACCTTGAGTTTGCACACTTTAAAACCCGACGAGCCTTATTATATCGGGATGTTTTTACTCGGAGGATATCAGGATATCATGGGCGACATGCACAACCTGTTCGGTCGTGTCAACGAAGTGCATGTTTTTTGCGACGACGAAGATCCCGAAGATTTTTATATGGAAGAAGTCATCCCCGGCGACACGATTGAAAAAGTACTCTCCCGCCTGCAATACGCCCCGACAGATCTCGCCAAACAAGTCAAAACCGCCCTTGATCAACAAATCAAGGAAGGCCACATCAAACCCAAAGAAGGTGTCAGCCTGATTGATTTTTACGAAGAGACCATGAATGGCTATACCTACCTGGGAACGGGGACACCGGAGACGGTTTGAGAAAAAAAACCATTGATCATACATACGATTTTTAATATTATACAGATATGAAATCCTCCTTAAAAAGGAAAAACTACAACTTGGACGAAAACAAAATCAAAAGGGCCCAGCGGGCTTTGCATGCCAAAACAGAGACGGAAGCCATTCATAAGGCTTTGGATCTTGCCGCTTTTCAGAAGGACGCCCTTCAATCTTTGGAAAAAGTAAAAGGCAAAGGGCATATTCATTTTATAGACTAACACCCTCATGCCCAAGATCCTCATTGATTCAAATCTTTATATTCATTTCTTAAGAACAGGGGCTTATTCAGAATCCATCAAGGCCCTTTATACTTTTAGAATTCGGGATATCTGTTTTTCTTCGGTCGTCGCAGAAGAGTTGTTTCAGGGGGCCTTGGACATCCATGGAAAAAGAAATGTGGAAACTCTTCTAAAACCCTTCGAAAAAGTAAATCGCATCATCACCCCCACCCATGAAGATTGGAAAGAAGCAGGCTTGCTCATTTCAAAAATTCGGACAAAAAGAAGAGATTTAAGTGCCCACTTAAACCGATTGACTCATGATATGCTCATTGCCTTAAGTGCCAGAAGAATCGGGGCAATCGTTTACACAGCCAATCAAAAAGATTTTGAACTTATTTCAAAATTCAAGGCCTTTCATTTTGAAGTCATTCAGTCGTAAGTTTTGTTAAAACGAAAAAATATTTAAACCACGCAACTTATTTTCACATCCCTCCGATAAGTCTCAAAACATAAGGAATAAAAAATGGCTGAACCTGGCTCACCTGCTTCCCGCTTACAATATCGTCTGCGCCTACTGGAAACAAACCAGTTATCCAATGCGACTCCACCGGCACAAGATCTGGCGCGGAGTGGGCTGGGAATAGAGGCCCGTGGATCCCTTGCCTATGTCACTCCCGAAAATCATCGTTATGAATTTTTTGGGGTTTACCAAAAACAATGGGGGCTTTTTGAAAACAAGGGGTTCTCTCTTCAGGTCAGCAATCTCACTTCTCCGGAAAATTCAGGCCCGATCTTTGCTGAACACGATACCACAGGTTTTGCTCCCCGTTTGATTCATCCGCCTTTGGGGCCTCCCGATCCAAAACTGCGGTATGAACTTTCGGGATTGATTCAAGAAATTCGCAATACTCTTCCTACCATTGATGTCCCCAACCAAAATGTGCTCTGGGGTCTTTCTTTTTTACTCCTGACAGATCCAGTACAATTAGGAATAAATTATAGAGATTCAGAAACGGTCTACTTTCCCTCCAACTCTACAAATAGAGAAACGATTGCAAGCCCTTGGAGACGCTTAGACCTTCATTTTGCCACTCGCCTACCTTTGGGGCTCAGCAATCATCATTTGTTATTGGGATATGCAGCTCATGTCGATGAACGCGGAGCAATGCCGCGTTTCCCCCACGGCCCTGTTCTGGATTATTCAGGACGATTAGGGGATCTTAAGCTGGGAGCAAGGGCCTGGGCTGTTTTTGTCAGAAATATTTTGGAACAAGATTATGAAATTACTTATGGCTTGGCGCCGTATCTGACTTTTCCGGAACAACATCTTGTTTTGGGATTTTCCTTTGGCAATGAAAACCCTTACCACATTGAAACACGTGCCCAAGCAACAGCCACCTGGATGCCCGCTGGGTTAGCTTTTTATTTTCAACCCGTTTTTTCCGGAAGTGTGGGTTACTTGCGTACGACTGAACAGAATATATTGACTGCCCATTTAAATTTAGGTTTTGAATATGCCAACTTTCCATCTGCTGTTCACCCTATAGAAGACCTGGAGCCTTTGGAGGAACCCATTCCTCCTCTAGAACCACGGGATTTTTTAAAAGGGACTTACTTTATCGAACTCATGGCAGGCGCGATGTACTACTCTGCTCTATTGACACGCGAGCCTGCTGAAAATTTCTCCATCCCTGAAACCCCTGATGTTTTGGATCGCCTTAAAAACGTAAGCTCCGAAGCAGAGGCACTAGAGAACCTCATCAACTCTGCCCGCGCAGAACAAGGTCCTATTGCTTTCAAAGGAGGAAAACCCAATATCACCGCCCTTGCTTTAGCCATGAGCGGCCATCTTTTTGGCAATGATGAGCAAACCGGACAACTCAGTTGGCGAGGAGAGTTCATGTTCAACTGGCTGCGCAAGGGAGGAGTCGGGCTTGCTCATTTTAACGCCGGACTGGGTTATGAGCATCCACTTCCCATCGCAGCCACTTGGGCGCTTCCTCTTGGAGTTGTGGCAGGCGGTGGCGTAGGCATTGAATTTCCTGACAATCATATTTTTAACTGGTTTGTTCAAGCGGCCCTCGTGAGAAAAGTCTGGGCCGGTGAAGATTCTCGTGTGGGTTTGGATTTATTTGTACGCGGGGGGCAATTTTATCGAAAAACTTCTTTTTACTATCTTCCCAATTTCCCTCACTCACCGATTGTTGCCGAAGAAGGAAGACATGATCTATTCGTTTTTGCCGGCCTTGCTTTGGGTTTTGGAGATCGTCTTTCAAATCCTGCCCCAGAAAATGAAACTCCCCCGCCCGTTTTAGAACCCAAGGTTCAAGAGACCGAGCCTCCTCCCAGGGAAAAAATTGTTTGGCTGTCTTCTCCTGCGCCGGATCCAGTCATTATTCGGCGCATTGAAGAACACCTCAATGGTTTTGTGATCCGATTCAAATTGGATGAACCCGCTCCTCTTGTTGTAGTCAAGGGGGGTCAGACTACCTTCGATCAGAGTCAGCAAATGAGGGAGCTCAAAAGGCTTGCTTTTGAAAAAGGGCCCCGCTTCGATCCGAATAATGAAGAAAAGGTGGCGGAGTTTTTATCAAAATTTTCTCTGGAACAATTTTTCTTTTTAGAACAGATGGATCTGCTCGTCCTCATCAAGCTTGCCCGTTACTTGCATGAATTTTTCAAAGAAAACCCCAACAAAAATATTGTCATTGAAGGACATGCGAGTAGTGAAGGTGCTACGGACCATAATGGTTATCTTTCGCAAAACCGTGCTGAACTTATTCGAGCTTACTTGATTCTATTAGGAATTGAGGCGGATCATCTCGAGATATCAGCTCAAGGAGCTCATCAACTCGATTTTGTAGAAGAGAAATTACCTCGTAGCTTCGAAGAATCTGGCCGGGCGATGAATCGACGTGTGACTTTTACGGTTAAAGAGAGGGGATAATAAAAATTACGCAACCTTCTTCACCCCCTGCCGATAATCCCCCAAAGGAGATTTTATGAAATTTTCAAAAAATGTTTTTATTGTTTTGTTTCTTTTCACCTCTTTGACCGCTTGTGGCGGTGGAGAAGAGAATAACCCTGTTCTTTCTGCTCAAGAGCTCACCCAACAACTGTCTGACATTTCCGAAGGAAATGGCGTGGTCATGACAAGAGACAACACCAGCGCCGACTCCAGAAGCCAGTGGTTAAAACAGATCATTCAAGACGCCTTGTTCGCGGCTATAGAAATTCAAAACACAGCCCTGCAAAGCAGTTCGAGTTCCACTCTCAACGAAAGCAATGTTCAAATCACTGGTCAGCAAGGAACGGCAACGGGGAATGTGACAGGAAAATACGAAGGGGACAATACCTCCGGAAGCTTTAATTTTAATATCCCGACAAAGTATGCGGATTATCTTCGAACGACCGACTTGACCCTCAACGGTTCTTCTACTTATGACGTGGAAGCTTCTGGTTCTTCAGCTTCTATAGATGCAAAAGTTCGTTTTTCTGCACTGCTTTCTATGTCGGGCCAATACGGAGCCAAAGTGGCCTGGGATTTGAAAACCGGTCTTCATACAGAAGGCTCTGGTTCAAATGCCTCCACTCAAAGTTCTGTAGAAGGCAGCGCGGTCATCATTTCTGTAGACAATAAATTCATATGCCGCTTTTCTACCAGTTCTGGTTCGAGTGGAGATGAGCTGAAAGTGGATTGTGAATAGACTGAAACATTGACAATCTCCCCCAAAAATGAATAGGTGTTCATTTTTGTAAATAACACTTCATTTTTTTACAAGGGAGGTTGTCGTGGATATTCATTCATCTTTTCTTGGTGCCCATCCAGGAATATCAATCTTGGGAATCCTTATCGTCTCTCTGGCTCTGGGTTTTGTAGGAGCTAGGTTAATTTTTTGGACACTCGCGGCAGGGTTTGTATTGCTGGGATTTCAAGCCCCCGCCTGGGCTTGGTGGATTTTTGGAATTCTCGCTCTCACCTTTAATGTTCCGACCCTCCGAAGAACACTCGTTACTTCTTGGGTGATCAACCTCATGAAATCTTTCATGCCCAAGATTTCTGAAACCGAACGCGTGGCTCTGGAAGCCGGAGTCGTCTGGATTGAAAAAGATTTATTCTCTGGAAAACCCGACTTTAAAAAATTACTCCAAGAGCCCTATCCTGAACTGACTTCCGAAGAAAAAGCCTTTTTAAATGGCCCTGTGGAAAGACTCTGCTCTGTTGTAGATGATTGGAAAGTTTGCAAAGACCGCGAACTTTCTCCCGAAGCTTGGGAAATCATGAAAAAAGAAAAATTCTTTGGCATGATTATCCCCAAAGAATACGGCGGGCTTGGTTTTTCAGCTTTGGCTCATAGCGAAGTCATCATGAAACTCGCCACACGTTGTGTGCCAGCTTGTATCACCGTGATGGTACCCAACTCCCTCGGGCCAGCGGAACTTCTCATCCATTATGGAACCGATGAACAAAAAAATCGTTTGCTCCCCAAACTCGCGAGCGGCGAAGAAATCCCCTGTTTTGCCCTGACAGAACCCACTGCAGGAAGCGACGCGGGTTCTCTTCAAGCCAGCGGCATTCTTTTTAAGGGAGAGGATGGAAAACTGAATCTTCGTCTGAACTGGAACAAGCGCTGGATCACGCTAGCGGCTATTTCTACCACTTTAGGACTCGCCTTCAAACTTTTTGATCCTGAAAATTTACTCGGAAAAGGAAAAGAGTTGGGAATTACTTGCGCGCTCATTCCTTCTCACACCCAAGGAGTGGTGCTTGGCCGTAGGCACGATCCTTTGGGAATTCCGTTTTGGAATTGCCCCACTCAAGGACATGACGTGGTGGTTTCGGTGGATTGTATCGTGGGTGGAATTAAAGAAGCTGGTAATGGCTGGAAAATGCTCATGGAATGCTTGTCTGCCGGCCGAGGTATTTCACTTCCTGCAGAAAGCACGGGAATTGCAAAGCTCACCACTCGTGTCGCAAGCGCGCACGCCACCATCCGAAAACAGTTTGGAGTTTCGATTGGCCAATTTGAAGGTGTAGAAGAACCTCTCGCCCGAATTGCCGCTTTCAATTATCTGCTCGAAGCCTCGCGAAGACTGACTTGTGGCGCCCTGGATCAAGGCATTAAACCTCCTGTCGTCACGGCGATTGCCAAATACAACTCCACTGAACTGATGAGAAAAATTTTAAATGATGGCATGGATATTTTGGGCGGCCAGGGAATTTCTCGCGGCCCCCGCAACCTTCTCGCTAATGGTTATACGGCAGCCCCGATTGGAATCACGGTAGAAGGCGCCAATATCATGACTCGCACCCTGATTATTTTTGGACAAGGCGCACTACGAGCCCATCCTTTTGCTTTCAAAGAAGTTTCTGCAGTTGAAAAAGGAGATCTCGCCGCTTTTGACAAAGCTTTTTGGGGGCATATCGGACATGTCGTTCGCAATCTTTCCCGATCAATCGGCCTGAGTCTCACGCGTGGCTATCTGGCGCCTACCCCGGTCAGCGGGCCTGTCGCCAATTATTACCGAAAACTTTCCTGGGTTTCTGCCTCGTTTGCCATCATGGCCGACATCGCCATGGGCTCTCTCGGAGGAGCTTTGAAAGTACGAGAAAAAATCACCGGGCGTTTTGCGGATATTCTTTCTGCGATGTACTTGGGCTTCTCGGTTCTTCACCGTTTTCAGGCAGAAGGATCCAGAAAAGAAGATTTACCTTTGGTACATTACTGCATGAAATATCTTCTCACCCAAATTCAAATCGCCTTTGATGGGATCTTTGAAAATATTGGCGTTGCGGGCTTGGGCTGGCTTTTCAAAGGGGTGATTGGAACCTGGTCTCACGTCAACACTTTGGCTTCGGATCTGCACGATTCTCTCACGCATCGCGTCGCCTCTCTTATTCAGAAAGACAGCGAACAACGTAATCGCATGACGGAAGGCTTGTTCTATCCCACGGGAGAACATGAAGCGCTGAGAAAATTAGAGGTCACTTTCAAAGCGGTCAAAGCGGCTGAAGAAACTGAAAAGAAACTTCGCCACGCCGTGAAGAGTAAGAAATTGCCGAAAATAAAGGGCCCTAAACTCATTGAAGAAGCCCTGAAAGCAGGCATCATTACTCAAGTGGAAGCTGCAAATGTGAAACGTGCGGAAGAATTACGTTCGGATTGTATTCAAGTGGATGATTTCTCGCCGGAAGAATTTTTCGGAAAATCACTTGAACAGGCGAATGCAAGATTTGCGTAAATAATTCTTACATTATTTTGGGAGGGTTAACGTTTACGTGCCATCTCCAAGATTTTCACATCCTCCATATCACCAGGACGCCCTGCAGCCTTTTTGCTTCGAATCAAATCTTCTAAGGTCAAGGCAAAAATCGTAAGGTCATCCAAAGTGAGTACTACTTTTTTTCTCCATGAGTCTTCAAAAGTAAGCCCTTTGACTTGGGTGAGTAGATCTACTCTTAAAAAATCTTTAAAAATGGTGACTTCCGTTTTACAAATTTCTTCAGGAGTCGTAAGTGAAGCAGTTCCCATCCCCATATCTTTAAGGGCAACAAGACATTTTGTGGCATTGTCGAGAGTGGGATTGATAAAAAGATCAATATCTTTCGTGACCCGAGGAACCCCATATGCAATGGCTAATGAACCCCCGATAAGAAGATATTCAACGCCGTGGGAGTTCAAGAATGCGAACAGTTTTGTATGTTGACCGATCATCAGGAAGCTCGAATTGGAGAATTTTTTGGATAAAAATCATATCCTCAAAAACGCCACGCAATCTTTCTTCAATAGGTTTTTCCAAAAACCATCTTGCTTTAGATTCTAAAGATTCATCTTCAAAACTATGAGAAATACCATATTCCATATTATGGATATTAACACAGCTCTCATCTGCCCTCGAGTTCTTTTTTAGAACTCAAGCCCCCTAACACAAAGCAAGTCGCTACAAGAGTGGCGTAGGAAATAATAAGGCCGTTGAATAAGCCCAAGAGAAAAAGAAAAACTCCATGCCAAATTAATTTTCTTTTAGTTTCTTGTAGGAGACTATTTTCCATATTTTTTACAAAAAAAAAGGAGCTCAAAGTATTTTGCTTTGAACTCCTTTAAAAACCAAGCGTAATTTAATTTCAATTTAAGTTAATCATATAAGCCTCTGCTTGATCGGATACGCCTGTGCACGCTTCCCCTTCTCTTAAATCAGAAGCGAAGATAATTTTCTTCCCATCCCGAGATAGACTGGCTCGAGGTGTATTATTAACTCCACAATTCGAGGAGTTGGGATGAGCAATGCGTTGAACCGTGCCATTCGTATATTGGAGAAATACCGATCCCGAAGGAAAAGTCGAATTCGCAGTATCTGCAGGCCCATTGGTTGTAACCAGGCAAACAGCAGCAGGTCCTGAACAAGAAACAGACACCCCATTCGAATCGATCATTTGATAATAAGTGGGAGAACTGGGGCTGGCCCCACCAGGTAGTTTTCTGCTCGTCACCCCGTAATAGTTCGAGTCTGCAGGATGAGAAGCTTCAATGGTCATAAAAAACTCCGTGGCTCCGTCTGCTTCCACTCCCAAATCACCCGGTTGGCTTCCGTCATAGACCCATCCTGTAAAAGCTCCATTTTGAGAAAGATCAAAAGTTTCTAGCCCGCTACATCGCGTAGCTCCTGCTCGCCCCCATTGGACAACCAAGTAAGTCCCCAAAGGAGAAACAGCCACCCATAAAGGCTCCACCTGTCCATAGGTGGGATCGGGCGTACATACGGTTGTATAAAGGTCATTTAAAGAAAATGTAGGCCCCAAGGTATTGGTTTCTAGGTTCACTGTGAAAATAATTTGATCATTAGCGCTGGCACTTGCCAAACCCGCTATCCATTTACCGTCTCGAGAAATTTCAGTATTGGATTGATTGGGACGAATTTTTTCAAAGGGCGCAGGAAAAGTGAATACCGTCTCTATGGTTTGAGAATCGATCTCTGTCCGTTGTAGTCGTAATGTCGTATCGCCATTTCCATCGAAATGAATAAGTTGATGGGGTTTATTGGGTATCCAGCGCACATCATTATAACCAAAGGGATTGGTTCCTGTAATCGAACTATAGTTTTGAAGGTTTCTCACCACATTGTTCCCATTTTCATTTAAAATGACATACTGATTATCCGGAGAAAATGCCTGATGTTGAGAGGCAATGTTTTTTCCGTACCCTGTCCCTCCATTCACAGTTTGATTGGTAATACGAATTAAGGTGGCATTATAAGTGGGATCCAGAACCGTTTCGCCCATCCCTGTCAGATTTTCAGCAGTTCCGCTATTTCCAAAAGTGGTACTACCACTTCCTGTATTACTGCCTCCCGTCCCAGAACCAGATGTGGTAGTCCCTCCCGTTCCGGATGAATTTGATCCACTTCCTTCTCCTGAACCCGATGAAGCTCCCCCTCCCGAGCCACCTCCACAGGCACTGAGTAAAAATAAACACAGCACTGCCACTAAACCGCCTCGACAACTTTTGGAGCGTCGCATATGGCCTCCCTCAGATTGATAAAAAATGTAAAAAGTGAATAAAAAATTTAAATTACCTGATCATAATCTTTTTTGAGACACAATCAGGGGAGGCAGGATTTTTAAGTAGGGGATTTCCTTATTTTAAACCTAAAAACGGCTTTGTACCGCCGTTTTTAGGTCAAGCTCTTGAAATTGTTTCCAGATCGAGGCGGAGGGCTTTCACCCGAAGGGAGACGTACGATGTTGTACGTTGACCGACGGGTAAAGCCCGACAACGAAGAGCTGGAACAATTGCAAGAGATTGCTAAATTCGGCTACTGCCGAATTTAGGTTAAAAGGCCTTCCCAGAGAAGGTCTTCCACTTTGGCTTTGAGGTTGGCAAAGCGGGCCATGACGAAAAGAAAATCAGAAAGGCGATTGATATAAACCAAAATCTCAGACCGTACTTCTTCCTGGTGAGAAAGGGCCACGATTTCTCGCTCTGCTCTGCGACAGGTCGTGCGAGCCAAATGCAAAAAGGCAGCGGCCTTGCAACCCCCCGGTAAAATAAATTTTTTCAGGGGCTTAAGTTCCGCTTCCATTTCATCGATGAATTTTTCCTGGGCGAGAATATGCTTCGACTGAATAAATCCCTGTTTCATTTTTTCAGTGGGATTTAACGTGGAAAGTTCTGCCCCCATCATAAAAAGTTCTTCTTGAAGGGTTTGAAGTTTTATTTTGAGGGTTTTATCAGTGAGTTCTGCAATCGCACAACCGATCACGCTGTTCAGTTCATCCACCGAGCCATACGCTGCAATTCTTGGAGTATCTTTGGGATAAGGCCCTCCTCCGAAAAGATAAGTGCTGCCTTGATCTCCCTTTTTTGTGTAAATTTTCATTTCAATTTTTACCTTTTGATGCCCCCTCCCCCTTCCCCCTCCCTCGAGGGGAGGGGGTGAGGGGGAGGGTGAAAATTTATTTCAGCTGCACTCCTTTGTGTAGCCCGCAAAGATAGAAAGGATATAACAAATCCACGGCCTTTAAAAAATCCTGGTCCAGGGTTTTGCTCAAAGGATTTATTTCCAAACCGATATCCATCTGGGCGGTCTTTCTGTCTTGAAGTTTTGTGGCAACATCGTGAAGAGAGGCTTCGAGTTCTAACATGGGGAAAGCTTCGTAGTCAGAATCACGTCGGGTATAATCTGCCAAGCCTTTCCATCGAGAGTGCTGTTTTTCAAAATAAGAAAGATTCTTTTCCAAATTTTTCCCCAGCAGGGGTCTCTCGGGAGACTCATCTTTCATCACGACTCGCGCTTGAGCTCCCCGCTTGCCAATACAAAAAGCAAAGTGAACATAAGCCTTGTATCCACGACTTTGTGGACCTAGCGCCAACCAAGTTTCATCGGGCGGATTCACTTTTCGACGCAAATGCTTCGCCACATGAACAAAAAATTCGGTTTTAAACTGCGTCATCAAAGGGGGTGCAATTTCTTCGCCGAGTTGAAGAAGTTTGGGACGGATTTTCTCTTTGAGGGCAGTCATCCGATCTTTAAAACCTGGAATTTGAAAAATCTGAAGATCGGACTGTGTGAAGAGGACACTCATTGAATTAAGAAGGCTTTGCCTGATCTTTCATCACCGCTTTGGCAATTTGTTTAAAAGCCTCGAAAACCCCTTCTCCCTTGATAGCCACTGTTTCTATTTCGGGGAGTTTTTGCGGATTGATCAGTTTTCTTAAGGCTTCCAAATTGGCCGTGTGAGGAAGATCGCGTTTATTATATTGAAACAAAATGGGGATTTGATCAAAGGCAAGGCCTTCTTCTTTGAGATTGGTTTTTAAATTTTCCAGGCTTCTCAGGTTGGCATCCATTTTTTCGACCCTGGAATCGACCACGAAAATAATGCCATCCACCCCTTTTAAAATCAGTCGGCGGGAATCATCGTAGAGCACCTGCCCAGGAACTGTATAAAGGTGAAATCGGGTTTTGTAGCCGTTTACTTCCGAGAGGAAAAAAGGCACGAAATCAAAAAAAAGAGTTCTTTCAGTCCCTGTTTCCACATTCAGCTTATCTCCCGGTTTTCCACCTCTCTTTTGATGAAGATATTTGAGAGAGGTGGTTTTACCCGACAAGGGCGAACCGTAATACACAATTTTAAAATTTAATTCTTTGTCGTTGTAATTGATGAAAGACATAGTGGGGGGAATTCTAGGTGGGGCCTTTGGAATCTGTCAACCTTATACTTGTATTTTTCTTTTTTTTTACACTTCCCTGCGCCCTTCAATCGCCCGCTGCAAAGTCAGGGAATCGATGTATTCCAAATCCCCACCCACGGGGATTCCCGAGGCGATGCGAGAGACTCGAGGGCCCAAGGGTTTTAGCAGTTTGATCAGATAAAGGGCAGTCGCTTCTCCTTCGACATGATTATTGGTGGCCAAGATTACTTCTTGTACAGGTTGTGAAGAAATTCGCTGCAGCAGTTCCTTGATTTTCAAATCCTCCGGCCCAATACGATCCAGCGGGGATAAAGCCCCATGAAGAATATGATAAAGCCCCCGATAATTCTTGCCCCGCTCGATGGAGCGCATTTCCTGGGGGCCTTCCACGACCAGAAGCATTTCCCGGTTTCTTCTTTCATCCGCACAAATAGAACAGGGATCGACTTGGGTAAAATTTTGGCATTGATTGCAAAAACGAATCTCATTCACCACACTCTTTAAAGCTTGCGCCAAATTTTCTGCATAACTTTTGGGAGAACGCAAAATATAAAAAGCCAGGCGCGTTGCCGTTTTTTCGCCGATTCCCGGCAAACGGGAAAGTTGTTGAATGAGTAAGTCGAGAGGAGAAGACATGTTTGTTCTATTTAAAATAATCCTGGAATTTTCATCCCCGTAGAACCCAGCAAACCACTCATTTCTTTTTCCACCGACTCCCGTGCCCGTTGACCTGCTTCATTCACCGCAGCCACAATCAGGTCTTGCAACATGCCCACATCTTCGGGGTTCACGACTTCTTTTTCGATCTTCAAACTGATGAGATCATTTTTCCCGTTGACGACAGCAGTCACCATGCCTCCGCCGCTACTCGCTTCAAAGTTTTTCTTGGCAAGTTCTTCCTGCTGTTTGACCATTTGTTTTTGAAGCTCTTGGGCTTGTTTCATCATTTTTTGAATATTCATGATTTTACCTCTTCTATTTTGGCGTCTAAAATATGCAGTGCAGAATGCACCAGCGGATCCAACAAAAGTTTTTCTTCCGGTCTTGCAACTTCCACCGTTCCTCCCAATGGCAGGGCTTCTCCCTGAATGACAATGGGATAACCTTTTCCAAAAAATTCAGTCGCCATTTCCTCTAATTGGGGTTTTCTTTCACGGAGCATATCCAACCAAATGCCTTGGGGATCTGTTTGCAAATAAATCTTATCCTCACAAATCGAAAACTTTTTTACATGATCCAACAGAGAGCCCAGTTGAGGCCGCTTGGAAGCCACCTGTTCAATAAATTTTTTCAAAAGAGGAGGAGAAGAAATGGCAGGGCTTTTGGCTTGAGCCTTTACAGGAGATGGACTCACCCAGTTCCCCTTCAACTGCTCAACGACTTCCCGGATATTCACCAGTTCAGAGGCATGGGAAAGACGTATCGTCAAAGCTTCCAAAATAAATTGGGGAAATTCACTTCGGGCGATTTCTTCGATGCCCCGCTGCAAGAGATAAAACCCGACATCCAAAGTAGAAACTGAAACTTTTTTGCTTTGTTCAAAAACAATTTCCTTTTCTGCCTCCGTAAAACCCTGAAGCGTTTTGTCACTTTGGGTGGATTTATAAACAAAAAGATTTCTCCAGTGTTCCAGCCACTGAATCGCAAATTGTTTAAGATCATGTCCTTTTTCATAAACTTCATTCGCACACAAAAGAGCTTTTTCGGTTTCTCCCTGAATCACCGCCTCCGTCAGTTGATACAGAGTGGTGGTATCGACCAAACCCAACATGGAGGAAATCGTTTCGACACTCAGTTGCCCCCCCGAATAAGCAATGGCCTGATCCAGCAAGCTCTGGGCATCGCGCAGAGAACCCTCTCCCTCACGAGCGAGGAGAAGCAAAACATCTTCCATCGCCTTTACTTTTTCTCTCTCACAGATGGCTTGCAATTGAGTCAAAATTTGAGGGAGAGGAATTCGTCTTAAATCAAAACGCTGACATCGCGAAAGAATAGTGGCCGGAATTTTATGAACCTCCGTCGTGGCAAAAAGAAAAATCACATGAGGGGGAGGTTCTTCGAGAGTTTTGAGCAAGGCATTAAAGGCACTCGTGGAAAGCATGTGGACTTCATCAATAATATAAATTTTATCCCGGGCTGCAGCCGGAAGAAATTTCAGCCCTTCTCTCAACTCACGCACATCTTCGACCGAGGTATTGGAAGCTCCATCAATTTCGTGGACATCCAGGCAGTTGCCTTCGGTAATCTCCCTGCAAAAAGTACATTGATTGCAGGGAATAGGCGCAGGCCCTTTTTCACAATTGATGGCCTTCGCAAAAATGCGTGCCAGAGAAGTTTTGCCAATGCCACGGGCCCCTGAAAATAAATAGGCATGATGAAGCCGCTTTGCCGTGATCGCATTCTTAAGAGTCGCCACCACTGCTTCTTGCCCCACCACTTCTTCAAAATTTTGGGGACGATATTTTCGAGCGAGTACTTGATAGGACATATTTTTGTTTATTCAATAAACCGTAAGAAATGTCTGTTAGACAAGGCGACCGACCGAGGCCGACTGAGGCGTGCTATTTTGCACGCCGCAAGGAGTGCCGAGAGAGGTCAACGCCGTATAACAGCATTTATGACGGTTGGTGATAAAAGGTCAGGGGACCTACGGCACAACAAGGGCTCTACTACCGTTGCTTCCTTCCGGATCTGGCGGAGTTCGTAGATCTTATTTGCGTAGGACCTGACCGCCACTCTTCTATCTGTTTTTTTGAGAAAGGTGCAAGGGAGAAGTGGAGAATGGGGGGATTACTTCGCGGTGGCGAGAAAGGAATTTAAATCGGCAGTAAAACCGGGTTCCAACTTTGCATCATAAGGAATCGCTTTGGCAAAAAACTCTTTCGCTTTGGAATTTTGTCCCAACTCTTTAAAAATACGACCCGAATGATAATAAGCGGAAAACAAAAAACTCTTGTAACATCTTCCTGTCTTGGCTTCACACCAGGCTGCTGCACCAAGATAAGCATTGGCTCCCTTAAGCTTATCCTGTTTTTCATAGGCATTCGCGCGTTTCATTTTGAGTTCCGGATTTTCAGGAAATTGTTTTTCGAGCTGATTTAAAACCTGTAAGGCTTGATCATAATTTTTTTCATAGTTGGTATAGAGGACATGCAACAAATACAAAGTATCATAACGATAAGGATGCTCTCCAGAGGCTGCCCGATGGAGCTCAGCCATTCCTTGCGTCTTGCTTCCGTTAATCCCAAACAAACCTTTTAAAGAAGAGGCAATGCCCGTGGTGCTATCCGCCAAATAATGGAATCCTCCCATGGCGAGCATTCCTTCTATCCGAGTGGGGTCTCTCTTGAAGGCCTTCTCCAAATATTTTTGACATTTTTTACTGACAAGCACGGCTTTGAGCCAATCCCCTTTTTCAGCGTATTTTCTGCCGAGAAAAAGAAAACTGTTTCCCACATCCACCATTTTGTCGACATTGTCCTGATCGTAATACCAATTTTGCCAGGCCAGCTCATTGCCCTGTTTATAAAGATCAAAAGTATTTTGGAGGGTTTCCCCGTAAGGACGACCGGCCAGCTGGCCTTTCCATTCGACGACGACGGCCTTTACAAATAATCCGTTGGGATCCGAGGGACTCTCTTGGATATAATCATTGATCATCGTCTCTGCCTGGGCGTAATTCCCGGAATACACCAGGCGAGGGGCTTGCAAAAGACGCTCATCCCACTGCCTGGCCCACAAAGCAGAAGGAATTAAAAAAACAAAACTAAAAATGGAGAGATACTTTTTCATACGTTCTTTAAGCTTCTCTTAACTATTTATGTCGATTTCTACAAAAAGTTCAAGAGGCTCATTCAAGGTATCGTTTTCTGACCCAGAAGAGTTTCGTCTCTCTATACTAATCCCGTTAAAAATTTATCGGCTGAAAGTAAATGAACTCCCTCTTCCACAAACTCTCGTTCGGTATGACAAACGACCTGGTACAAAAAAGGGATGTGAAGTCGTTCCTTGAAATAATGAAGAGTAGGATCAATTTTATCACCTGAAAGTTTTGCTTCCACGGCAAACCAGGGTTTTTTATGAACAGTGACTAAAAAATCCACCTCACGTTTGGCAAGATCCCGCAAATAATGAAGCTGAATGGGATAACCTTCTGTATCCTCAAGATAATGACAAAATTTTAAAAGGTGGGAGGCAATCAAATTTTCGAAGCGTGCCCCCTTGTCAGCCACCAAGGTCCAATCCCACAAATAAGCCTTGGGTTCTTTCTTAAGAGAGCGAGCCAGTTGAGTGGCATAAGGGCGTACTCTGAAAATAAAATAAAGCCTTTCAAAAATATCTATCCAATGACTGATAGCCTTGTGACTCACCTCCAAATCCTCCCGGAGAGAATTAAGTGAAAGCAGGCTGCCAATACGTTGGGGAAGCAGATCAGCTAACAATTGCAAATGAGACAAATCGCGGACATTTTCCAAATCACGCACATCTTCCCTAAAAAATCTTTCTAGTCTTTCTTTTTGCCAACGACGATGTTCTTTTGGAGATTGCGCCAACACAGGTTCTGGAAAACCACTATATTGAAGTAGCATTTCCAATTCATCACGATACCCCTTACTGGAAAAAGAGAGAGCTTGAAAAGGAGTGGGTGTTTTTAACGAATGAATCAGTTCATTCAAAGAAAAAGGGTGTAAGCGATAATGATGATAACGACCTTGCAGTGAATCGCCTCCCCTTCGATAAACATCCAGCCGTGCACTGCCCGTGACTAAAAAGGAAAGACGATCGTGATATTTATCATATTCTCCCTTGATCCATTGTTTCCATTTACGATATTTGTGGAGTTCATCAAAAACAAGAAGGGCCTTTCCTGGCGGCCACTGGCCCTTGAGTAAAGAAAGTCGGTCTTCTCGTTGATCCCATGAATAATAGGCGGAGGCAGCTTGTTTTGCAGCAATGGATTTGGCTAAAGTGGTCTTGCCCACTTGCCGGGGGCCTGCTAAAAAAACCATTTTTTTTTGAAGATCTTCAAGGATGGGGACTTGAATATACCGTTTTTCTTGCATGTAATCTTTTTTACCCTAAGGCAAAAAAAATCGCAACTTTTTTCTCCTCAAGGCAAAAAAACTCATGTCCTGTTTTTCCTCAAGTTTTAATGAAAAAAGTTGCTGAATTAAGACAGAAATTAATACACCTTAAAACGTCAGAGTATTTTTCAAAAATATCCCCCCTCCCTTGATGGGAGGGGGTTAGGGGGCGGGTGGTCCCGGATGCAATTTTCACCCAAAGGGTGATCCACTTTCATCCACTGTCACCCTCTCCCCGGCCCTCTCCCATCGAGGGAGAGGGTGAATACAAGAAAAAACTCTGACGGATTTAGGTACAGAAATAAAGCAACCTTTTAAACTTTCACTCGATAAAAGATCTATCAGAAGATAGGGATCATTTATGGCGATCAATTTATTAGTGATGGCGGGGATAGCTCTCATAGCAGGCATTGGAATGGCCTGTGCAGAAACCCCTCCTCCTCTGAAAAAAGAAGAAGAGGATCAAAATACAGGGCCCAAAAATATTTATTTCAGCAAAGCTTTTGCTTCGACAAGCTGTGCGGTTCCTCCTGTGGATCTTTTTCTTTCTCGTGATCAACAAAACATCTTCGGACAATGTGAAAAAGTAATTGGACGCGACAGCGAAGGTTTTCCAAAAACCAAGCGGCTCTTCTTTTCTTGCGGACTAAAATCTCAGTCATGCACTGAAAAGACTTTTTCTGATGAAGGGTTAAATCACCCCGATAATGCTGGCATCGATTTGGGGGGTTCCTCTCCCTTAAAACATTTCAGAAGACCCAACACTCTGGAAATTTCTCCGGGGATTTTAGCCTCTCTTTTTCATCGATATATCGGAAGGGAAAGTAGCCAAGCGGGGATTACTTTATTCCACGCCAATACAGGTGAAGAAAAAACAATTCTTTTACCGATTGTGGATATTGCAAACCAGGGGTTTCAAGATCAACAAGGCAAGCCCATTTCCAAATTTGATGGAATGATCCCCGTTTCTTTTGCTTTCAAAGAATCGACCCAAGAACTTTTTGTCATGACCAGAACTTTCTATGACAACGGAGAGGATGATGGAGGGCCTTCAACTCCTGGTGTTTTATTTCGCTATAAAATGAATTCTGAAGAAAACTTGGAATATGTCTCACACCAAATCATCAAACACTCTTACGCGGCTGCCAACATGATCTTGGCGGGTCCAAATCAGGATCAACTTTTCATCCTGAACGAGTGGACAAACTTCGAAGCCACTTTGAAACGCAACGAAGACGGAAGTATTTACTTGGATGGATCTGGAAACACCCAAGAAGGAGAAAGGCTTTTACTCGTTCGCTTTCAGGTGAATGAAACCTCGGTGGATCATCCCCAAATCATTACTCCTCATGAGAAAGCAAAGAGACTTCTTGCTTTTCAAGAAGGAACAATTTTTAAAGCATTGCCCGATGGGAGAATTCTCATTGGAGATGAGAATCCTTTTCCGCCCATTTTACTTTACGTGATGGACCCCCAGAAAAATCCCAACGAAATGTTTTCCCTGGAACCGATGGAAATCCCGGGTTATGTGACGGGTGTTGAGGTCAAAGACAATCTGCTTTATGCCACGAACTTGGGAGGCTCTACCTTCGTTTTTGATATCACGGATGTAAACGCCCCCAAACGCTTGGATCAATCCGCTATCGTGTTGCGCCCCGATTGTGCCGTGGATTTAAAAATGCTCTCCAGCCTCGATCCTTTGGAAACTTGTTTGGGAGAAGCAGGGCTCAATCTCATCACCCCCGATGGATCACTGATCATAGGCCTCAGCGGTTTTCTGGCCCGCCATCCCTTGAATCCCAATGGATTTGATGGATCTCCAGATTTTGTGAATGGTCTATAATAAACTTGTGTGCATGTCATCCTGAGTGGTGAGCGAAGGATCTACTGGACTCAATCATTGGAACCCATTGGATCCTTCTCCCGCGTTGCGGGATCAGGATGACACATGCGCAATTACTTAAGACGATTTAGAAAAAAAGGAGAAATCAGATGCTGAAAATAATCCAAACAGGCCTTATTGCTTTTTTAGTGTTATTCACTTCTTTTTCTTTTGCAGAAAATCCAACAAGCTCTTCTGCAAATGTCACGATTAACAATCACCTTTTGACTCCCAACGAACTCACCCAATTCCAGCAACTCTACGGAGTAAAACCCAAAGACGGCAAATATTGGTATGACGCGCAATCGGGCTTATGGGGTTATGTGGGACAAGCTCCTGCAGGATTTATTCGGCCTGGCCATTCTTTTGGGACTCTTCCCGTAAAAGCTTCCGCAGGCAATACCGGAATTTTCATCAATGGCCGCGAACTTTCTCTTCCGGAAGCTTATTGGTGGGGCATGCTCTTGGGAGTTCAACCCCTGCCGGGGCGATATGCACTAAATGGCAATGGAATTCTTTCGGGGATGAATGCCTTTGGAGTTCCTTTTGCCATCAACATTGCGGCCGCCGCTCAAACCCGGGGGGCAGGAGGCGGTTGGTCTCAGGGAGGTAGCATTCATCGGAGTTTTACCACAGGCATCACTTCGGGCAGTCAAGGCGGGTGTAATTACGTCAGTGGCAGTGATTTTACTTACACAGGACCGGGGTGTTGAAAAAAACTCGCAACTTATTCAAAAAAATGCCGATGATAAAATTAAGATAAAAAGGAGAATTAAAAATGGGTAAAGAATTCACCCAAGCCCTTAACAAGACTCTCTCTCTTGATGGTCGACTGGTAGAACAAATGAGAGCCTTCTTTGAACAAAACCATTGTCGAGATGAGAAAGAACCGCTTTCCCAAGAGGAATGGACAAAAGGAGTCGCCACACCCGCAGGGCAAGCCCTCTATCGATCATTTTTAGAAAAATATGGTCCTCAACAGAGTTTAAATACTCCCGTTATTTTCAGTCAGGAAAATCTCTTCGATTATACCATCAGCCTATCTCTGGCTGATATCGTGGGGGTTTCGACGCGTGATTACCTACACAGCGCAGGTATTAGCGGGGCACGAATGATGAATTACCATGAACCCGATACCGGTTTGAACGCCTGGTTTTATCTCGGACTCAGCACGCCTTTATCACCCAATCAAATCGCAACTTTAAAATTACAATTACTTAATTCCCTTCATCAACAAGGGATACAGTTTAAAGAAACAGACTTTGAAGTTCGTATGTTACGCCCTGAGGATCCCCAGGCAGACCGATTTAAATTTCCTCATAATTATGTAATCCATTTTTTCAGCCATCCTTGTCCACTTAAGCTCTCTTAAAAAGAATATTTGCCACAGCAGGATCCTCACAACTCTTCACAACCTTTGACTTCTCTCGATATTACCCCTCTGGGGTTATTTTTTTATCCGAAACTTTCCAAAAGAAACCCCGATAATACCCTTTGAGAAACTTTCAAAGGATTTCTTATGGCTGAAAAAATTTATCTTCCGGGAATTCAAAACTTGGAACTGCGCGAATATTTGGAGCGATTTACTTCAGAGCCTGGTGTCGATGAATATCTCGACCTCGACCGCGTGGCCCTTCTGGATGCCAATCGAGATGCTGAGTTTGGAAAAGCTGATCAGGAAATTTTAAAACTTTCAGATTCTCTTTATGCCGCACTTACAAAATTTAAAAAAGAACATGAAACAGAGCTCGCTAAAGCCTTTCGGGCAAACTTTAGGCGCTACTCTTCTCCTTCAACAAAAGCCCTTGAACAATTCAGAGGACTTGATCAGCACTTTGATTCTCTGGAACCCACTCAAAAACGTTGGGCTGTTTTTCTTCAAGCCCTCAGCTGGCTGGATTGGAACCCCATGGGAATGTTCGTTGACAATCCAAAAAACCAAGACCCTGAAGATCCACTCGGTTCTTATTATGGGGATTTGTTACCTCCGGCTCGAGATGATGGAATTGCAGAAAGAGACGTGATTGCTGAGGCCGAACGTCTGGATCCTTTTTTGGGATATCTCACCAAAGAGCTGATCTTTAGGAGTATCGATCTTGCTAAAATCCCCTCCAAAAGAGACGAAGATAAAAAACCCAATCCCCTCTGGCTGCAAAAAGAAAAAGAGTTTTATGATTTGCTCAACCAAATGAATGAAAAAATTTTAATGCCTCGTAACTTGGGGCTGTATGTGGATGTGATTGCTCCGCTGGGAAAAGCCCTTTACCTGAATTTTTCTCTTGTCCCGGTAGAAATCGTGGGTACTGAAATTGTCACTTCTTCTCCGAACGATTCTTGCGAAGCTTCACGGCTGGTACCTGTGTATCATTTAAAAGCCCTAAACAAAAATGTGGAATTTTCTGCCTTGGGTGAAACGGATAGTCGCCGGTATGGACTACGAGGCAATCGCGCAATGGGACTTTATGGCCCTAAAATATTTGAAGATAATCTGGATGAAACAATTCAAGGAATAAAAATGACTTTTCAAAAACCCCAAGATCAAATTTCAAGAATCGATCAGCTGGTGGTGGCGGAGTTTTCTCGTCCTCCTTATTTTCAAAAAGGAACTTATGACTGGCAAGCGATTCGTTCCGCAGTTGAAGACTCTGTGAAGGGTCATGAGTTACAACACGATCAAAATATTCTGTCGAATCATCCGATAGCTCTTCAATATTCAGAAACCTCGGCCCGCCTGCAAGAGCTTTGCCATGGCCCTCTTCCTTTATATTCACTGGGACAAATTTTTGATTATATCAAAAGTACCGATGTTTTTTTTGGTTCTTCCCATCTCACATCTTCCGGAATTACCTATCGGGATGAACTTCTTCTCGCGGTTGAAATTCTTTATGCGCATCTCAAAGGGGAACCTTATGTCCCCAAAAAATATGACTCCATCCCTTTTGAAGAGAAAAAAGAATTTATCATCAGTGCCGCTTTATCGAAACAGGCCACCCATCAGTCGCCCCTCTTTCCTTTACTCCCTGAACACTATGCCCAGTTTTTTGGTAATCTCCCAAAAAGATTTAATTGAAGCTTAAAATTCAAATGGGGTATAAAAGATCCCTATGAATAAAAAACAAATTCTTTTTTTTCTTTTGTGTTCTTTAAATTTTTACGCTTTTTCTGCGCTGAGCCAACAACCTCCTGCTTCTATTGGTCAAGGCGAGGGGAACCCCTATGTTCTTTACTCGGATCTCGATAGAACCTTATCCACCAACCTGCCCAACCTGAAAGAAAAATTAAATTCTTTGTTATCTGATTTCAAAAAAGGAAAAACTCCTCCTTCTTTGGAAGAAGTCAAGGCCATCAACGCGACCCTGAGTCATATTCTGGAGCGAATTCGTCCTGATCCCAATTTTGATTTTATTGAAAAATCGCTGGATGAAATTCGAAACTCTCTCTCAAAAGCAGAAGGGGCTTTGCAGAAAAAGAATTTGAGAGAAGCTCAAAGAGAACTTCAAAGAAGTGCCACGCATACCAAAATTCTTTTGGAATCTCCCCTTCTTAAAATGACCGAGGCTGAAATTGATTTGGATCAGGCTTCTCAACGCATCATCAATAAAGATTACGTCGCGGCCGGGCTTTTCTTGGAGAGAGCCTTAAACCACATCCAGGGCCTGAAATTTGATGGAAACCCCAAACTCACTGCCCAACTGGGTCAAATCAGAAATAATATTGTCCTCGTGCACCAACAAACCATTCTGGGACAATACAAAGACGAACTCGCCAACCGCGCCATCTGGAAACAAATGCGCCAAGCCCAAGTCGACTCGATGTCTCATTATTGGGATATGTGGAGTAATACTTATAGAACTTGGGATACTAATTAAAATTTAACTTGTAGGGGCAGCCCTATGTGGCTGCCCAAAAAAATAGGGACGACCACACAGGGTCGCCCCTACAAATCAGACAAACAAACAACTTACGAACACCCCATCGAATTCCCACAATTCAAACATTTATAACACGCGCCGTTGCGCACGGTGATATGCCCGCAACCATCGCAAAAGGGGGCATCTCCCATCATCGTTGAGAGTTGATCGCTCAAGGCACTCATGGAGACACTCGGAGCATCTTTTTTATCTCCTTCGATCACCGCCAGTTTTGGAGGAAGAGAAACCGCGGGGGCTGCCTCTTCGCGATTTTTTGTCTGCTTGGTGGCAGACAGGTTTTGCTGTTCGAGGAGGGCATGATGAAGCAGTTCGCTATCCGAGGGCTTCACCTGAACAAAGTCAGTACGTCCCATGTATTCCATCCCCAAAACACGGAATACATAGTCGATCACTGAAGTGGAAAATTTGATATTGGGATGGTCCACCACGCCCTGGGGTTCAAAACGGGTGAAGGTAAAGCAATCCACAAATTCTTTGAGAGGCACTCCATATTGAAGGCCCAAAGAGACCGAAATTGCAAAACAGTTCATCATGCTCCGAAAGGCCGCGCCTTCTTTGTGCATGTCGATAAAGATCTCGCCCAAAGATCCATCTTCATGTTCGCCTGTACGCAAATAAACTTTATGGCCTCCCACTCGCGCTTCTTGGGTAAAGCCCCGGCGCTTCAAGGGAAGTCGACGACGTTTCAGCTCGGGTGAAACCTTGGGAGCGACTTCTGCCGCAGCGGGGGCAGCAACAGCAGATGCAGCAGTGCTCTCGGTTTTTTTCTTTGTTCCACTCGAAAGCGGTTGAGAAAGCTTGCAACCATCCCGATACAGGGCAACCGCTTTAAGACCCAAACGCCAACCCTGGGTGTAGATGTCGCGGATATCTTCAACGGTGGCCTCGTTGGGCAAATTCACGGTCTTGCTGATGGCGCCCGAAATAAAGGGCTGAGTCGCTGCCATCATCTTCACATGACTGATCGGCAAAAGATAACGGGTTCCCGTCGCCCCACATTTATTCGCACAATCAAAAACAGGCAGATGTTCAGCTTTGAAATGAGGAGCTCCCTCGATGGTCATGCGACCACAAATGACACGACCGGCTTCATCGATTTCTTCCTGGGTAAAACCCAGGGCTTTTAAAAGATTAAAAGAGGAAGACTCCCACTGGCTTTTTGAAAAACCCAATCGCTCCAAATGAGAAGCGCCGATCGCATGGGGATGAAAAGCTTGAGTGAGTTCAAAGACACTCTCAAGCTTGGCTTCAATTTTTTGAATTTCATCTTCTGCAAAACCTTTTTCTTTCAGACTTTCGGTATTGATATAGGGAGTCCCTCTCAAACTTCCCGTTCCACGAATATACGCCACGATTTCACTGATCTCGCGAGTGTTATAGCCCAAACGTTTGAGGGCAGGAGGAATGGATTGATTGATAATTTTAAAATAACCTCCTCCCGCCAATTTTTTAAATTTGACGAGGGCAAAATCAGGTTCGATTCCGGTAGTATCACAATCCATTAAAAGTCCGATGGTGCCTGTGGGAGCCAGTACCGTCGCCTGCGCATTGCGATAGCCAAATTGTTCTCCAAGTTGAACAGCTGTATCCCAATCTTTTTGGGCCGCTTTCAAAATGTCTGCGGGACAATGCGCATCAATTTTATACGCCTCGCTTTGATGCATTTTCATGACTTCGAGCATCGGTTCCCGATTGAGATCAAAACCCCGAAAGGCTTCTTTCTCACGGGCCATTTCTGCAGAAACCTGATAAGCGTGCCCGCAAAGAATGGCTGTAAGACCTGCAGCCATGGCACGGCCTTTTTCTGAATCGTAGGGAATCCCCAACTGCATCAAAACCGATCCCAGATTGGCATAGCCCAAACCCAAGGGACGATAGTCATGAGAATTTCGCGCAATGTCGAAGGTGGGATAGCTGGAGAAATCGACCAAAATTTCCTGGGCCATAAAGAAAATGCGGATGGCTTGATGATAGCCTTCAATGTCAAAGCTTCCATCAGAACGCAAAAACTTCGCAAGATTGATGGAGGAAAGATTGCAGGCGCTATCATCCAAAAACATATATTCACTGCAAGGATTCGAGGCATGAATTTTGTCGGTATTTTTGCAGGTATGCCAACGATTGATCGTGGTATCAAACTGCAAACCGGGATCGGCACAAGCCCAGGCCGCCATGCAAATTTGATCGAAGAGATCTTTGGCTTTATAAGTATCGCAAACTTCTCCCGTGGTTCTAAACGTGGTCTGCCATTCCCCCTCTTCTAAAAGAGTGGTCATAAAACTATCGGACACACGCACAGAGTTATTCGAATTTTGTCCGGAAACCGTGTGATAAGCCTCTCCATTAAAATCAGAGGGGTAACCGGCCTCGATCAAGGCAGCGACTTTTCTTTCTTCTTTCATTTTCCAATTAATAAAATCGACAATTTCGGGGTGATCCATATCCAGAGTCACCATTTTGGCTGCGCGACGAGTGGTGCCTCCGGATTTTGTGGCGCCAGCTCCTTTATCGAGAACTTCTAAAAAGCTCATCAGCCCGGAAGAAGTGCCCCCTCCTGAAAGTTTTTCTTGTCGACCACGAATCTGGGAAAAATTGGTGCCGGTGCCCGAACCAAATTTAAAAAGTCGCGCTTCATTTTTGGCCAGCTCAAAAAGGCTCATGAGATCATCTTGAACTCTTTGAATAAAACAAGCCGAGCATTGGGGTCTTTCGTAAGAGTTTTTGGTTTCGCGGAAAGAATCGCTGCCTGCATCCCAGGCAAAATTTCCTCCAGAACCCACCACCCCATATTCATGCCAAAGACCGCAGTTGAACCAAACCGGTGAATTAAAAGCGCCGCGTTGAGTGATCATTAAATATTTGAGTTCGTCTTCAAAGGCCTGGGCATCTTCGGGGCTGGCAAAATAACCGCCGAACTCTTCCCCGGCGCGGCGAATCGTATGAGCAATGCGATAAACCACTTGGCGGGCACTCACTTCATGACCTGTGGTCGGTACCCCGGCTTTTCGAAAATATTTCGAAACCAGGATATCCACCGCAAGTTGACTCCAATCGGCAGGAGCCTCCACGGAGTCCATTTTAAAAACCACCGAGCCATCCGGATCTGAAATCACGGAAGACCAAGAGGCATAAGGGATTTGATCTAAAGGATCTTGTCCCTTTGTTGTATTAAATCGTTGTATTTTCAAGCCCTTGACACGAGAAGCCGCAGCAGGATTTGCCTTTTGGCGTTCAATATGCTCCTTCAGTTCCGACGATTTTACGGCCATAGGACCCCCTTTTTTTGGTTTGGATTGATGCTTAATCGCAGAAACTTCTTTAGGCGAGGCGCTCACGAATGAGCAACCGGAGCGTACCCTAAAGTACGTGAGGATTGCGAATGAGTGAGCAACGAAGCATAAAGGAGTTTATGCGATTAAGCCACTAGATCTTGTATGTTCGAAACACTACAGCCCCACATATAGCATGTCAACGCGATTTTTAGCTGTGAATTTCTTTTGGGATAAAATTTGGGGCCTAAATTTTAGGCAACGAGGCTAGAACTCTGATTTTTTCAAAATTTCCTGAGGGACAAAAAGTGATCAATCTCAAAAAAATAAAAAATATTTTTTTCATAAAAAAATTTTAGCACAGTTTATTCACTCCGATTTTCGAACAGAAGCTTCGTTTGTTTTCCAAAAATCGGTCTCTGAAATATATCTAGCTCGCACAGCGAGCGAGAGGGGGAGGCTCCAGTCCGCCTCAGGCGGATGGAGGGGGCGACGCGAGCCCCTGTGACCGACTTGGCCTAAACTTTGCTTTATTCAGAGGGATGCACTACATTTCTAAATACCGAAATAGCGAACGAGAAAAAAAATATGCTGAACTCCCCCCTCTTTCTCCTCCCCCTTCGACAAGCTCAGGGCAGGCCCCCTCTCCCCTCACTCCTGTTCTCCCTCCTCCATCGCTTCCCAGTTTGGAAAAACCCAAAACTCCCAGCTATCAAATCCTAACGGGAGGGTTGCTTCGAGACCTGAACTATAAAGGGGAAATTCGTAAAGCTGATTTGGATCGAATCCAAAAAAATTATCCGGCTTACAAAGAAGCCGAAGTAAAAACAGGAGTAAATTGGAAAATTCTGGCGGCGATTCACTTTCGAGAAAGTAGTCTGGGTCGAACGGCAAAAAATAATCCTTTTCAATTCCACGGAAGTCTTGAAAAACTCGCCACGGGAAATTTATTGCAAGACGCCATCAGCTCTGGCGAGATTCTACAAAAAAAATCCCAGGTGATGAGTAAAAAACCGGGGCTTGTGCGTACAGCACCCTTAAAACCTGATCAAGTGGATGGGAATAATGTCAGAAAAGCCATTTTTCTCTACAATGGCCCTATCTACAAAACCCCCGAAAATTCTCCTTATGTGATGAATGGGCTCGATGAAGAACATCGAAATATGAAAATTTATTTGGGGAAAGAGTCAAATCCCCGATGGGGGATGGATCAGCGCTTGGGAGTGCTGGCTTATGCGCGGGAGTTGGGCAAGGTGTTTGGGGAAACCAAATAAAATCATCTCAATATTGACAAATGAGACATTGAAGATTTGCTACTTTTTATTTTTTCGTTATATGAATGTCTTTAACAAAATTTATGAATAAAAAAGATACCCGTTGGAAACAACGTTTTTCAAATTTTGAAAAAGCATTAAAGCGCTTTGAAGAAGCAGTGTTTGCAGACAGCAAAGACCGTTTGACACAAGAAGGGCTTATTCAACGTTTTGAGTATACTTTTGAACTCGCATGGAAATGCCTGCAAGACATCCTGCAAGAAAGAGGGTTGGAAGAAATACGAGGGCCAAAACCTGTTTTACAACAAGCCTTGCAAGATGGGCTGATTCAAGAAGGTATTTTATGGATGGAGATGCTGCGGGCCCGAAACGAAGCTTTTCATATTTATGATGAGAAAATATTTTTAGAAATTTATGCCAAAGCCCAAAATGAATTTTTAAAACCTTTGCAAGAGTTGCAAAAAAAGCTTTCGTCTCTCCCCTGAAAGAATCCAATGAAGAATACTGGAATTCCCCCTCAACACTTTCAAAGTATTTTGAACCTTTTCAAAAAATATCCTCAAATCCATGAAGTCATTCTCTTGGGTTCGCGTACGAAAGGAAATTTTAGGGAAGGCTCTGATATTGATTTAGCGCTGAAAGGAGAAAATTTGGATTCTCGCCTACTCACCCAACTTGAAATGGATTATGAAGAACTCAACCTTCCCTGGAAACTAGATCTCATTCTCTACCATCAAATCCAAAATGAAGATCTAAAAGATCATATTCACCGGGTGGGGGTTACAGTTTTTAAGGCTTAAACAAAATCCCCCAAAAATTTCGAGGCGGGGCACACGCGAATTTTTTCTTTCGAAATATAATCTTTCTTACCCTCAGCTGAAATTTGCCAAGTGTCACAATGGGGAAAATGATTTTTGAAGTAACAAAGTCCCTTGGAAGGCTCTTCATCCCCCCACTTGCACTCAATCGCCTGAAGAGGTTTTTGTTTTTCAGAGATAATAAAGTCCACTTCCCGGCCATCTACATCCCGAAAATATTTGAGTTCCAGATCACTGCCTTCGGTATCTTGTTTGTAGTGAATCCATTTTAATAAATGACAGGCGACCATATTTTCAAAACGAGGGCCCTTATCCACCACACTACTCCAGTCGAAGTGATAATGTTTTCGGTCTTTTTTGATGGCACGCAAGGTTTTGTAACCAAAGGGAGGAATACGAAAAATAAAATAAAGTCGTTCTAAAACATCCAGCCAGTTTCGAACAGCATTATGACTCACTTGCAGGTCTTCTCGGATGGCATTCAAAGAAAGAGGGCTGCCAACGAGTTCAGGAAGGCGAATCATGAGAAGTTCAAGGTTTCCCAAATCCTGAATTCGCTCGAGGGAAAGAATATCCTCTTGAATCACACGGCTGCGATATTCTTTGGACCATCGCTTTGCTTCGGTTTCAGATTTGCTCAAAAAAGGGTCTGGAAATCCTCCAAGCGTGAGCAACTCTTTCAAATCTTGTTCGCTCTTCATTCCCAACTCGGCAAACGAGAAAGGGTGCAGCCGTAAAAAATGATACCGACCTTGCAGAGAATCTCCCCCCCGCCGATAAAGATCTAGCCGGCCACTTCCGGTCACCAGAATTTGATGCTCTGCTTTATGTTGGTCGTAAACTCCCTTGAGATAATTTCTCCAACTGCGATATTTATGGATTTCGTCGAATACCCACAAAGGATTTGCAGGAAGTTCCCTCTTTAAAATTTTTTCCCGTTGTGCCGGAATATCCCAACTTAAATAACCGGTTTTATTTTTCCCCAGTAGATCTAAAGCCAGAGTCGTTTTACCCACCTGCCGAGGCCCACCTAGCAAGACCATTTTCCTTCGCAGATCGGCTTGAACATTTTTTTCAAGATAACGGGGGAAAATAGACATGAAATGATTATACGAGTAATTTTGCCTATAGGCAAAACAAATCGCGAGTAGTTTTGCCTGGGGGTGAAATTACTCGTGAAGGATCATTGGGGCTTTGAGCTCTCTTTTTTAGAAGAATCCGCAGAACTCGCCTTCGAGGTTTTATTTTCGGCAGGAGTTTTCTTTTCTTCCGTCTTTTTTTCTTCCACCTTCTTTCCTTCCTTCTTCTCTTTGTCTTTCCGCGCATAATCAGTGATGTACCAGCCCGTACCCTTGAGTTGAAAACTCGAGAGGGAAAGCTTTTTCTCTGCTTTTCCCCCGCAAGAAGGGCAGCACTTTGCCGGTGGATCTGAAAATTTTTGGATCAGCTCAAATTCTCTGCCACATTTTTTGCAGGTGTATTCATAGATCGGCATAAAATCTCCTGGGTATCTTGGTATCCCATTTCAAAACCCTGTTTGATTTTTTTGGGATCACGAGTGGTTCTTGTCACCGGTAATTTACCTTTTGGCCGAATCGCAATCACCCTCTTGGAGGATGGTGGATTCTCAAGCCAGTCAAGAGTCTGGTTATACTCCAACCACCTTTGGTTTAACGCTTTTACCATTTTGGGATAACGTGGAAAGAAAAGATAATTAAGCCAGGCCAAAGGATTTCTCTTTTTTCGATATCCCCAAGGGCGCGTACAAATCACCACAATTTCATCACAAGCTTCTTCGATCACTTTTTGAACGGGAATCGAAGCCGCGACTCCTCCATCGACATAACGTTTTCCATGAAAGAGAATTTTACGCCGATATAAATAAGGCATCGCACAAGAAGCCCGCAGCATCTCGACATTGTGAGATTCTGAAAAATCAAAATAGGCGACTTCTCCCGTATGACAGTCGGTGGCGGTCACATAGATTTCGGTGGCGCTTGCCTTTACTTCTTTCAAAGGCAGTGGCACGTGCCGGGCAATGACTTCATCCAGCAAAAAATCAATATCCACAATATTTTCGCGCGTAAAAACTTTTCTAAAACGAATGAAACGACTGTTGCAAAGATAGTCATGCAAAATTTTGAAGTTGGACCGGGGTTGACCGCCGACAAAATTCACGGCACAGCAAGCCCCGGCACTGGTACCCACTACAACGTCAAACCGGGTGTGGCCAAGCTCCTGCAACGCCACCAGCGCCCCTGCTGCATAGGCGCTGCGCATCCCTCCGCCTTCGATGACTAAAGCTTTTTTCATTTTGCTATCAGCTCCCTTGAAATTTTTGTATTCAACTCTTGCCAGCTTTCTGTTTCGGCGTTTCTCAAGGCGAGTTGCGCAAACTGTTGAAGATAAACTTCCCAACGAAAAGTGGGCAGAGCGTACAGCCGGTCTAATACCACAAAGGGAAGGATATGTTCTATCTCATCCGCCCTCTTTAAAAAAGCGGACAAGTTCAGGCCCTGTTCTGTATTCAGAAGTATCCTGGGATCTTTGAGGACTCGCTCCATTAAAAGAGAATGATGATGAATGCTCTTTTGCATTTCACGATCCAGTTGTGCCTGAATGGATTTCAACTCTGCCAAATAATTTTCCTCGGCTTCGTCTTGCGCCACATATCCCTGCGGGTTTTTAAAAAGAGTTTCTTGGGGCAACTTCACTTCCCAACAGGTACTCACCCGAAAAACAATTTCTGATTCGGTTTGAATCAAAAACGAACCTTTGGGCCCCGAGGTCGCCGTTCCATCAATTCCGATGAAAAGAACTTTTAAAGGCGCTTCTCCCATTTCTCTCAAACGAAGTGCGGTATCCAAAATCAACTGGGCGGTTCCTTTTTTCAAGTGACCCCGCAAATCACTGAGGGTTTTCTGGTTAAAAGTGGTGTAGTAACCGGCATCGATGCGCTGCCCTTCCGCATCCTTCAAACCCCAAGCCCGCGTGCCTTGAGGATAAACCGCCACTTCTACATTGCTGTGACAAAGTTTATCGGCCGCTTCTTGCATGGCTTGCCAGCCTTTGCCCTTTTTACGATTGATGAAAATCATGCCGGCTTTTTCAATGCATTTTCCGAGCCCCATCCAGGAATAAATTAAAGGATTATCAATAAAATGATCCTTTGCCGTGATAAAGCGCGGTTTCAAATGTCTGCCATTATTCAGGATTTTTCCCAGGGCAAAAAAACTGAAGGCAAAATCAAAATAACTTTTGTGGTTGAAGACAAGAAGAACTTTCCCCTCCCCCGTCCCCCCTCCCTCAAGGGGAGGGGGTAAGGGGGAGGGGACTTCAGTTTTTAAAAGAGCATGCGCGTCCGCCGCCAGCCGCCCTCCCCAAATGCGCGCCAGATGATCAAAAACACGCACCCCTTCTTCTCCGGGCATTTGCTTCATCGCGACCATCGAAAGTTTTGCGAGAGTGGCTGTATCGAGGGCTCCTTTCAAGATGGGAATCAGGCTTTGTTTTGATTTTTTCCCTGTCCGATAATCCGCAGAGGAATAATTCACTTTTTCAATCGTGGCGGGGATTTGATTTCTAAAACTTCCCAGTGACCGATGATAAATTTCAAAAAACTGATTGGGCTCCACCGCGTCGACTTGAAGCAACCACCGGCAAAGCTTTTTTCTCATCGCCAATCGACAGAAACGATTAAACCCAGAAACAAAAAAACAAAGTAAAAAGAAAATAGAGGAGGCATTTGCAGAATGATTAAAAAAATGAATCAGGGAGAGAATAAGCAAAACATAAGAAAGCAAAGTGTCGCGCCAGGGGGAAATAAAATACTCGAGTCGCCCCAGATAAGCGGGAGCTTTTTTAAAAACCCTTTCAAGACCGGTGAGAGAAAAAAGGATTTTTAAAAACAGGGGGAAATAGAGAAGGGTCAAACAAAACATCCTAGTTTTCTAGCGAGAGCCAGCGCGTCTGTCAAATGAAGGAAATTCTTTTCTCAAAATCCTGAAAAACTCTTCTTTGCTCCATTTCTTGTTTTTAAAATCCATGAGCAATTGTTCCATCTTCTTTTTTTCTTCAGCAGTTTTTAAACGAAGAATCACTTTTTTAATCTCATTTTTTTCTGAAGCCGTCAGAATAAAATTTGAAGCATGCAAAATCAACGGAGATACTTTTTTCTGGTTCACCCGCAGCAATCGCACTTCTCTTGTCTGGGAAGATCCCGCGGGTCGAAGAGTAAGGGTCACCGCTTCACCCGGATTTCCCCGAATCCGCTGGCCGAGTTCTTCAAAATTCATTTTGGCGGTCGCTTGTCCATCAATCGCAACAATCTCTTCCCCAGGCTGAATCCCCGCTTTTGCTGCCGGAGAGCCTTTAAACACCGCGCGTACACGATGGATTTTTTGTGGGGGTAAAAATTCGAGGATGACCCCGATACCGCCGGTGGGTTCTATGGAATAAAGGAAAGGAGAATTTATTCCTCCTAACAGGAGAAACAGTATCAAAAGGAAGAAGAAGAGTTTCATAAATGCAGCTTTTATTGCCTCAAGAAAAGAAGTTGACTCAACTATAAGCTATAGTACCATGACTATAGCCTATGGAGGTTATATGTCGACAACGATTCAAGTTCAAGAAAAGACATTGCGTCTTTTAAAGACAGAGAAAAAAAGACTTAAAGTGGCCACTTATGATGAAGTGATTCGTTATCTTACCCGTAAAAAACAACCGGTGACCGCTGAAATGTTTGGCATTGATCGGGGGCAACTCACTCCTTTTTCTGAAAAAGATCATCTGGATTTTCATGAAGACCTCTAATCTTCTCATTGATTCCTATGCTTGGGTTGAATTTTTTCTGGGATCTTCCAAAGGAGAGAAGGTACGAAACTATCTGGATCATGTTGAAGAAGCCTCCACTCCTTTGGTAGTTGTTGCAGAGCTTTCTGCAAAGTATGCGGGTTTATCTGCCACTTCTTGGAGAGAGCGACTTGAGTTTATTCAATCCAAAACAGAAATTTTACCCCTCACCCTGGAAATTGTTTCAGAAGCCGGAAGACTCCGCCAAAAAATGAGAGAAGAAAGAGCCCGTTTTGGTCTGGTGGATGCCATTATTTATGAAACAGCCAAAACTTATGACCTATCCGTCTTGAGCGGAGATCCTCATTTTAAAGGGTTGCCGCATGTTGTTTTTCTGGATTAGTTGTTTTTTTTGGAGAAAAAATAACCCTAAGGGAATCACGAGAAAGATGAAAGAAACAAGGGGAGAAGAAGGTGTTGAAGCAGAAGCCAAAGCACATCCCCCCGAAGAAGTTCCTGCAGAATCTGTGCTGGCACTTTGTGCCGTAAAAGAAACTTCTGCGGTAGAACTATATTTTCCAATCGTGGCGCCCAAACTCACGGTATAAGTTCCCGCGGCATCCGGAGTAAAATAAGCGACTGCACTTTGGGCATCTGTAATACTAGCTTGGCTGCCCGCAGGTTTTGTAATGAAGGCCCATTGATAATCGATCGTCTCTTCCATTTGTACGGTTGTGCCACTTCCATCCAGTTTAATGGATTCTCCCGTACTCACCGTAGTGGCACTCCCCCCCACCTCCGAACCTCCCTGCTCCACTTTAATCACAACCGTCGGAGGACCTTGCACCCCTTTTTCACTGACTTTTATCATCGCCGTGGCAGGAGTACTGGTCAGTTCTCCATCACTCACCATTAAAGTGGCATAATAGGTGCCCACAATATCCGGCATGAAAGAAACTTGTGAACTTGAAGAAGAGTTGAGAGTGGCGCTGCTTCCGGAAGGGAGGGTCAGCGTCCAAGCATAAGTAAAACTCGTATCGCCATCTTTATCCGTAGCACTCCCCGACAAAGTCACGAGCTCCCCCAAAGCCATATATTGATCAGGCCCTGCACTCGCCACAGGGGCATGATTTGCCTGATCGAGTAACAGCGATTTATAGACGTTCAGCCTTCCTCCCGTCACTGATTTCCCCGAGAGATCACTATTGGAGTCTACCCCTTGAAGCAGGTGATCAATGACTTCGCGATGACTCAAGGCAGAATTGTTGGCCCAAACCATGGCCGCAGCGCCTGTCACATGGGGAGAAGACATGCTGGTTCCCGAAAGGGTTCCATAAGGAGTCGAATAGCGGGTGGGGATGGTACTATAAATACTGGAGCCGGGAGCTCCGAGGTCCACTGAAATCTTTCCATAATTTGAAAATGAAGAGAGCTTGTCGTTACGATCCGTTGAAGCGACTGAGATAATATTTTTCACACTGTAGGCAGCAGGGTAGCTGGGACTACTATCGGCATTCGTTCCATTATTACCGGCTGAAGCCACAAAAACTACTCCCTCTGTATCGGCTGCCTGAATGGCATCCCGAAGCGACTGAACAGGTTCATCTTTGGGGTTGGAGGGAAGACCCGAAAGCCCGGCTGAAAATCCCCAACTATTATTCAAAACCTTGGCCCCATTTTTTACCGCGTAATCAATGGCTTTAATGGCGTCTGAAAGGTAACCGCCTCCATCCGAGCTTAAAAATTTTATCGCCATGAGTTGGACATTCCAATTCACGCCTACGACCCCCACTCCATTATCTCCCACGGCTCCAATCGTTCCGGCCACATGAGTGCCGTGGTAATTGTCATCCATGGGATCGCCCTTGGAGGCATAAAAATTGTATCCATAATAATCATCTATATATCCATTACCATCGTCATCTTTCCCATTATTAGGAACTTCTTTGCTGTTGACCCACATATTCTGTTTCAAATCGGGATGAGTATAGTCAATGCCGGTATCAATCACAGCCACTACCATCTTGGAAGAGCTCGTGAGTAAATCCCAGGCTTGTTCCATGCCGATATCCGCTCCTACCGTTCCGCTGGATTGTCCAATATTATGCAAACCCCAGAGCGAGGAATAATAAGGATCATTGGGAGTACGATCCATCTGAATAGGGTAATTGGGTTCTGCATACATCACATGAGCTTCCTCGTTTAAGTTTTCCAGGGTTTGCTTTGCAGACTGGGGGCCTTCACTCATGACATGCAAAATACGACTGGAAGGAAAATATTCCACAGCAGAAAGAGAACTTTTGTCTAAAACCCGATCAATTTCTTGCTCAGAAGCATGGTTGGAAAATTTAATAAGATATTCCTGGCAATCTTTCTCCGAAGCACAATGTTCAGAAAAACCAAGAGTGGGGAAATACCAAAACAGAAGACCTACTGCCATCCGAACCAACCATTTTTTTGCCACATCCGCCTCCCTCTTTTTTGTAATTGTAAACTTAAAAAGAGAAAGGTGTGAAGCCCATAAGTTATTGAAATTAAAAAATATTTTCTATACTTTTATTTACAAGAATAGGCGATTTTAGGCAGGTTATATCAATTCTAAACATTCGGATGAGGTCATATTTTTAAAAAAATAAAAAATCACAGAAGGTTTTAAAAAATATTCCCCCCTCCATCGACGGGAGGGGGTTAGGGGGCGGGTGGTCTAATGAAAGCTTCCGAATAATGTACTTTTCAATCGTAACACCCTCTCCCCGGCCCTCTCCCGTCAAAGGGAGAGGGTGAAAGAGAGGAAAAAAAGAAATGCAACGAAGTATAACGACATTTATTGTGTTCGGTATAAAAATAGGGGGCGGTTTTTGGGGATTGACCGCCCCCTTATGGGGTCAGGAAGGAAACGTTAACGAATTTCCATTTTTATTTTTGCGATAGCCTCAATCGGCTTTCCATCTTTTGTAGAGGCTACAAAAAGGAGAGTGGATTCACCTTCCGGAAGATACTGAACCAACTCCCATCCATCAAATTTATAGAGAAGTTCTTGTACCTTATTTTTATCGTGATCCGCAACCTTTATTTTATCCTCCAAGGGGCTTAGAGGTTGGGGCAGAACATAGTTGTTGATCTTTATTAATCTCAAAGAATCTGTCTGGATATCTTCCAAAGTAAGTCCCGAAGGGGCCTCCAAATAAACCTGCATTTTCCAGAAATACTTTTTAAAAGATCCCCACTTGAAAACCAGGTTTCCATTTTCCAAATTAATAGAAGCCGTGAGCAAACCTTTGGAACGCTTTATTTTTTTTGCTGAACCCTTTTTAAGGTACAAATTTTTGGGCACTAAAATTTCAACCTGAGAGCCGACTAAAATAAAAATATCCTTGCCTCCCAAGCTGTCTTTGTCTTTTTCCCGAATCACCTCCACTGTGCCACTTAAAGGCAGGGTAAGCTCTAAAAAGGAAATGCTTTCGAGGAGAATGGTCATTTTCCCCGGTTCGTTTTTCTCCATCTTTTTAACTTCTGTAATTTTACCCTTGATCCAGGCCCCCTCGGGAATTTGGGGAGTTTCTTCCGTCACGACAAAAAACACTTCTTTGCCAATTTCAGCCTCCCGGGGATGAAGAAGTTTTTTGGTTTCCACTTTAATCTTTTTTTCCTCTCTTTTCTGGGGCTTTGTGGTCTGAGGCTTTGTTGCAACACTTTTGGGCTTTTCAGTTGCCGGTTTTGTCGTTTGAGACGGCACCGCTGTTTTCTTGGGTTTTTCAGAAGGAAGGGGTTTTACGTGATTCCCCACATTCACAATAGGGATGCTGCCGGGTGTCGATGCAGCAGGAGACGAAGGTTTGGAAGCCGCCGGTTGGGTTTGAGCCCATCCCCACGAAAAAGCAAAAAGTGAAAAAAACATTCCTAAAAACAAGCCGTACTTTCGCATTGAACACTCCACTTTATGTCATTCTGAGGGAGCGGTGAGCGACTGAAGAATCTCCCGGATCCAATTAGATCCTTCGCTCACCACTCAGGATGACAAATATTAAGTCACAGTTTTTAGAAGTACCCTTAACTTTCTTGATCAAAGATACCCAAGCCTTATCATTTATCCCGAGATTTTTTGTCTGGCAACCGTATTTTCCAGCAACCTTCTGCGCAAGTTGCCGATAACAATAATAAGAGGAGCTTATGGGAATTCCATCTATCATGAAATTTGATGTGGGAAGCATTGTCAACCAACTGATTAAAAGTGGAACTTCCCTTTTATCTGCGAGTAATCCCTCTGCTGCTCCAACTGGAAATAATGCAGCTTCCGCCTCCCTTCCCACCCCTGTTGCCGCGGGGGCCATAATGGGCATGGTCGCCATCAATGCAGGACTTGAAGTAAAATTCCCCCATCTGCCTTACGAAATCAAAACCAGCTCCTCCTTTCTTAGCTCTCTTGGAATGGCCAAGCTCTTCTCGTGGAAAACCTCTCTCACTACACTCACTCAACGCCTGGGGAATTTTTCAGTGATCACCTCTGGGATTAGTCTATCTGTTCATGGGCTGGGAAGATTCATGGGTATCGAAGGTTTGCAAGTAGGTCACTCTGGCCACCAATTGTTGACCACGGCTACAAGCCTTGTCATGGGGTTTTTCTTGGCAACTTCTGCCGCTGTCGCAGGAACAAGTCTTCTGGGAGTAGCGCTCACAACTACTGCTTGTGCCAGATTTGGAAATATTTATCTGGGTGTACTCCGGGAAGTTTCTTTTTCTGCCAGTTATCTTGCGGATAGCCCGGAAGGCCGCCTGGAACATCGTGCTGAGCGATTGGCAGATTTGAAGGTTACGGGGAAATTTCTTCCCTTTCATGACGAAGGTTTGAAAAACGAACTGAACGCGACGATTGCAAACTACCGTCACTTTTCTCTCGAAACTATCTCTGCCCTTTCTTCTTCGGCTGGGGCCACTTATCCCGCTTTTCGAAAAAGACAAATAGCCCAATCTCAAGAAGAATTGGTGAATGCCTCTAAAAACTTTATTCGAGCGATCAAAAGAGAGGTGATCATTCCGAGTCTTTTGGATCCTGAAACCGGAACGATAGATCGGGGAAAAGCGTTTTCTAAAATTCAAGCGATCTATGAAGATGAAAAAGACGAAGTCGAAAGCCAGTATGATTTATTCAAAGCCACAGCGCATTTACTTCCCGAGGCAGAGAGGATGACAGGACTCATCAACCCCGATGGAACGATTGGATCTCGTTATTCTTACGCAGGAGCCCACGAAGCTTTCAAACAAATCGCCCGGGAAGAACTGCCTGCCCTCATACGAGAAACAGATGAAAAAATAATCTCTCTCTATTTAGAAACAGGCATTTTAGAAAAAATAAATTCAACCCATGGAAAAACATCCTACCGACAACTCGACCCTCAAGCTTGGAGCCCCGAACAAGAAGAAAGAGTAGAAGAAGAAATCAATCCTCTCAAAGCTAATTTAGAATATTACCAAAAACTCCTCGCCATTTTATAGAGCTGGCTTGTTTAAATTTCTTTATTATTCCAAAATAATTGTTTAGGTTCCCCTTCGTGCAAAAACGATTTTTAGATCAACGGGTACTCATCACCGGAGCTTCACGGGGAATTGGCCGCGCTCTCGCTCTGGCCTTTGCAGAGGAAGGTGCCGATCTCATCTTGGTCGCACGCTCTCAGGCCTTGCTTCAAGAAGTAGAAAATGAAATTTCACGCCTGGGCAGAAAAGCGGTTTCCATTGCGGTGGATATCACTCACCCTGAACAATTGGATCAACTCATAGAAAGAGTCCGAAAAGAAGAAAACAAGCTCGATATTCTCGTCAACAACGCCGGCAAAGGGCTTTACGCACTGGTTCAAAATACCCCTCTTGCGGAGATGAGAGACATTTTTGAGCTGAATTTTTTTTCACTCGCGAGTCTCACCCAAAAACTTCTTCCTCTTTTGAAAAAATCTTCTCATCCTCAAATTATTAATATCTCTTCGATTGCAGGACATATTGCCGTGCCCAAAATGTCGGCTTACTGCGCCAGCAAATTTGCTTTAAACGCTTTTTCAGAAAATTTAAGAATTGAACATGCACAGGAAGGGCTTCATGTCTTAAGTGTTTATCCAGGAATCATTGATACTGATTTTTCTTCCCAGGCCAAAATGATTGATGCTCGTCCCGATTCTTATATCACCAAAGGCCGTGGCATGCCTGCCGGCAAGTTGGCTCAAAAAATTTTGAAGGCCTCTCACAAAAGAAAACGGGATGAATATTCCACCCTGGAAAACCGGATGGGCATTATCTTTCACACCTTGTTTCCCAAAATGATGGATAATATTTTAAAGAAAATGGTGAAATGAAGGCCAACTTTAAATTTCTTCTTCTTTTATTTCTTCTTCTCTTTCCTTCTACTTTTCTTTTCTCAAAAGAAGATCCACTCATGATTTCCGAAGGGGGAGTTCCCGGCCAAGTGGAAGTCAGCGGAGAAAATTTTAAAATTTATTTTGAATATGATCTCTCTGTGGAAGGAACGGGAAACCGGGTCACTCTAAAAGATGGATCAAAAAACACCGTCCTCAGCCTCGACCTTTCGAGCACCCCCGAAAAAGCGACCGCAAGACAGTTGTGGGGAGAAGCAGTGGGCGAGCAAGATCTGGGGGGAAAAAGCAAAAAGAAAGCTCCTCTCGCTTATAAAAATCCGAAATTTCGTTCCATCACCCTGCCTCACGGCGATGAAAAATCCTTAAAAAATGAGGGGGCTTCTCCTTCCAAAACAAGCCAAGAAAAAACTCCCGAGGGAGGCACCATCACCACTTTGGATTACGCGGATGGTTCTAAAACAGTGAGCTACCAACTTAAAAATTTTAAAGAAGAAACAAACTATGACCAGGAAGGACGTTTGATTTCCAGAACTCTCGCAGGGGAAACCCAAGGCATTGCCTTCAAAAAAACCCAGTGGGAAGATGGAAGTTTAATCCGGGAATTTTCCAAGCCTCAGGGGATTATCATAGAAGTTTTTGACCAACAAAAAAACGTTTACACTTTTTCTTTTTTAAATGCGAATCGGGATTTGTTGAAAGAAATTACCTGCCAAAAAGGGAGATGTGACCTATAACCACGGACGTAATTTCGCCTTCCGTTTCGATTCTCTTTCTTTCGAACTCACTTTATTTTTCACGCAAACGCCTGTGGGATTATGCGCACAAATCACTTCTCTCCTCGCGCTATAATATTTTAAACGGGGATCTGCTGGACGCGCGTAAATCGCTACTTCCATCAAAAGAAAAAATAAAGCGGCAAAAATAAGAATGGATAATCGCATAAGTTTTATTTCCCACGACTTTCAACCGGTTTATACCACTTCTGAAGATAACGCGCCGCCGGTTTTCCACGAGGCGTATAACTTTTATCCTGGGGGCCGCCCTCTCCCCACCAAACCCAAAAATAAACTCCTGCGAGCTGTGGAACTTTTTTCCAGGAATTAATAAAAGCCCGGTAACACAAAGCCTGTTCGCGCAGATCTACTTTGCCTTCCATAAAATAATTCCAGGGATGCATGCTGGTCCCATCAACACTGGGATAACCAATTTCTGTAAAAACAAGTTTTTGTCGGGGATATTTTTTCTTCCAGGCCAAGACCTCTCTTCTGATTTTCACCCATTCTCTCTGGAGATTTTTTAAAGAAGGTTTTTTGGTTTTAGAAAGTTCGTGATAAGCGGTCATCCCGATATAATCCAGAGACCCCCAAAACTCGGGATATTGATAATGATCCCAATTGGAACTGTATAGAAGTTTTCCTGGATAAATTTTCCGGACTTTTTCGATCAAGCTCTTCCATTTTTCTGTTTCTTTTTCACGGCTCAAAAGTTCGCTGCCTACCGAAAAAGTAGACACTTTTTCCGTCGCTGCAATTTCGGCATAATACAAAATAAATTTTTCGTAATTCTTCCACCAAAGATCTTTATCAGAGGGCTCTATCACTCCCCGCCAATCTTTATCTTCCCGAACTTCTAATCGGAGAATCGGAAAAATCACCGTTCGTATCCCCAAAGATTCTGCTTGTTGGATCACTTCTCTTAGTTTTTCATCGGGGATAGTATAAGTATCTTGCTTCTCATCTTTTAAGGGAACGATCTCATTCGACTTCACATCGTGCTGATACCAAGAGACGAGTAAAAGCACATCGGTAATCCCCCACTCTTTCATCTCTTTCAAATCCTGCTCGTAAGAATACTGGGGATCTTTTGAAAAAAGGCCCAAGGCCATGCCTTTTTGTTCCAGGGCTTGAAGGGGGGAGGAAAGAAGGTAAAAAATAAAAGGCAAAAGGAATAAAAAGAAAAAAGAGAAAAATTCTCTAAAGATTTTTTTCATGTTGAAGGGACCCTTAAAATTAATGTTTGGAAAGAACTCTCAATATTTTTTCTACAAATGATATCACCTGTAGATAAATTTCCGTTTGCTTTACCTTTGCAGCCATCGGATTGTCTGGCTCTATAAATTTTGCAGCCCATGTAGGCCCAACAGATTTTTCTGAAGAGAATTTTTCGCAGATGCTCTTCATACCTTCTTTGACGAGCCCTTGTTTGCAAAAGGGGGCTATCTCATCAAAACATGAAAGTGCTCCTTCTTTGTAATGAGCAATGAGAGCGTAAATATCGTAAGCATCCTTTTCTTTGTAGCGCTCTGAAATCGTAATGCCCTTCATCGAAAGAATGCTGACAAGATTCCCAAGCCTTAAATCACAACAGTGATGGCTGCCATCGGGCAAATAGCCATCGAGTTGTAAAAGAAGGTGATGTTCTGAAAGAAGGTCTGCACCCCGTGCCTTTCTCGCCATGAATTCATCTTGAACTCTTTGGTGTCGATGAGTTTTATCGGTGCCACCATATTCTCCAGCCAGAAAATCAATGGCCAGATTGAGCCCTTGAAGAGGACGTTCAAATGAAAATGGAATATCTTTTCCTCTCCGATCTTTTCGGCCTTTGTATCCACGCTTTTCCAATAATTCAACAATACCGGCATATTCCTTCTCTGAAATTTTTGTGAAGTCGATTGCCAGGTCTATATCAATGGAGCCGACGTGTTGGAAATCATCATCGCTTTTCTGAAACTGTTTGAGGAGATAATAGGGAGCCCAGCCACCCACCAAATAGAGGGCATCCCGGTAGCGGCCAAGAATCGTCATCAACTCCAAAAGCACCGATTGGGAAACATGGGCCTCGTCATTTTCAAAATGAGAGCTGAATCGTTCCGTCATATTTTCAGAACCTGTTCGCGTAAATATTCGGCCTGTTCCCGACCTCTGGCTGGATATTTGTAAAGGTCCAAATAAAGTTGAACATTGTTTACAATGCTCCATCCCTTTATCTGTTGCGTTTGCGCAAAAATTCTTGGGTCTTGGGGAATCACAAGATTCATGTTGCCGCTGACTTCCACATCGATCAATTTCAAATAATCTTTCCAATAAGAAACCTCTTCCGATCGTTCCACATAAAAATCAACGAATTGGTATCTCACGTAAGGAGCAACGAGAGAAGCCCCACTCATGCGGGTCAGGGCATAGCAATATTTTTTGCTGGCTTGCTTTATTTTTTTCATCAGCTCATCTCGGGAAGCTTCCGAATAATAGGGAAGGACCGTGTTTCCTTCAAAAAAATAGAGATCACGAATCATATTTAAAAGTTGGCCTGCTTCAACGATCTGCAAGCGTTGCCCCGGCTTCATAAAACCAGTCTCTCTTAAAAGATTGGCGAATTTTGAAATAAATCCCAAGCTTAACCCCGAGAGCGATGAAAATTCACGAAGGGTGAGTGTTTTTTCCTGATTATTCAGTAGCAGAACAGTCATGAAAAGACGTTCGGGGGTATTCATAAGCGTCACCAGACTTCCCATTGCAGAGGCTGGTAAGTTCATGGCTGGTTTTATTGTAGAAGGTTTCATGTTCACAAAAATAGTTAAATTTCACAACCGTGAACAATATCCTCTATCGTGAACACGATGTCAACCCACCTCAAAAAGCCGCCAATCATTAATTGCAGGCTTTTGTTTTACAACCTTAAGCCACGAAACTTTGGTACAACAAACTCAGCGGAGACTGGAGAGATTTAAGAAAAGGTAGCAACTCTTTCTTCTGCCTTCCGATGAAGTCCCATGCCTATCACCTCTCTTACTTCTTATTTCAACACCAGTGCCTTCGGGGATAGGAACACCTACACTCAAAATCAGACAGAGCTTGCCCTCACTCTCGACTCGGCCGCCCATGAACTTTCCAATTGGAAAAGCCTGCTCGCCATGAGCAGTGGAGGAGCCGGATTTGAACTCGGAAATCTGGCCGCCCGCACTCTTTTAAGTGCAACTCCTGCCCTCTGTGCTGTTCCTCTTTTGACGAATGCTTTTGCTTTTGGGATGGGAGCCATCAGCGACACAGGTCTCACCCATTTTGTGAATCGGGTTTTGGGTAATGCAGAAGGCGAGGAAAGTTTTCTGGATCAGATGACGAGCCAGGGCAGTGTACGGCTCATGGGTCTTGTGGGAATCGGGCAATGCTTTGCGGTGGTTCAAGTGTTGCAAGGCATGGCCTCGGTGGGTCGGGGGATGCTGTGTGAAGCAAATTCTAAAAATAAAAATTCCGGATTTTTGCATCATCTGATTTTGGGTCTTCAATGTCATTTTGGGTCGGGGATGTTTACTTGTTTGACGGGGGGAATGGTGAATGCAGTGGAGGCAAGGATCAGCCTCAGAACTAAAAATATTTATGTAGGGACCCCGTCTGCGGGGTCCCTACCAGAAAATTTACGAAAAACTATTTCAGACGGATTAGCAATACTGTCTGATCAAGGGAATCCCCATCCTTCTGCGGCCGGGTCATATGAGAATATAAAAATTGACCCTCATGAAAAAATATCTGAGCCCTGCCACACAGAGGCTGTGAGGCCATTCCCACGAGATGTAAGATCTTTAAGAGATGAAGATATTGATCACATTATTGGGTATGTAAAAACCTTGGCTCCTTTTTCTGTAAGTAATCGAAGCCTTTCTCGTCATTCAGATTATCGAGGCAAAAACGTAGTGGATCTTGAAAAGTTAGTTCCTGGATTAAGAAATGAACCTTCTAGGCCCGTGTTCGATCTATCTTTCAATGCTCCGGCATCTTTCTTCCGAGCACTGTATCCCATTTTATCGCGAGAGGGTACTTTACGAGCAAATGTGATTGTCACAGATGGAAATGTGCCATTGGGATGGAGAAGTTTTGTGCTTAGAAAAATAGAAAAAGTTTATCATCTTGAATTCACCTATGTTCATGTTGATCCTCGTTGTCGGGGAAATGGATACCGAGACTTGATGGATTCCTATCTTATAGGAGCTATCTTGTTTGCTGCGGTGTGCGATTCTTCTCAGGTAGAAATAACCTATCATCAGGTACAAAATCCTCATAATCCAGCGCGGTATATTGCAGCAGGGCTCTGTGAAATTCCAACAACACACTCACATCAATATGATCATGAGGAGGAAAAATCCCCTTTTTCATCTTATAATCCTGTGACTCCAAGAGCTTTATTGGAACAAACTCTCCCTTCTAGTTTTAGGATTGTTTATCAAAGCAAAGGTCTTGCAACATATCTTTGGGGTTAATTTTTCATCATTTTGGGGAAAATGCTTTTTAAAACCCATTTGATTTTAAAAAGAGCCTGTGATTCAATATCGAAAAAATGGGAGAACCTATGGAGACACAAATGAACTGGCCTGAAATGGTTACCGCATATCCTGATGAATGGGTGGCTTTAAGCAACTATAAAGAAGAAGGAGCCACTGAAATTACAGGAACAGTTATTGTTCACAATCCCAATAAAAAAGATTTTCACAAAAAAGTGAGAGAGTTAATGCCCAAATATCGTGATATAGCGGTCCGATTTACAGGCAAGCGACTCATCCAGCACCCAGAGATTCCACTCTTATGGCAGATTACCCCTACCGACTAGACGGCGAACTCATTATCATTTCCGTTAAACTCCACGGCAAAGCAGGTGCTTATAATGGCAAGTTTGTTTTAGATACGGGCTCCTCTGGAATGATTATCGATCACGAAGTCGCGTTTGATTTGGGTTATTCTGCTAACGATGGCATTGGCTTTTCAACAGTCCGCTCTGCAATCGGTAAGGAAAAAGGCTACCGACTGATCATCGAAGGCTTTGAAGCCCTTGGGAAGAAAGCCAGTTCTATAGAGGTGCGCTGCCATGACTTGAAAGATCAGGGTGTAGAAGGTTTGGTGGGCATGTCTTTTTTGAAACAATTTGACTGGTGTGTACATCCAAAAAATCAGTTTATTTCTGTGAGCTGAAGAATAAACGTAGTTTAAAAAACTACTAATGCGAATACTTGGTCATCCACTCTTTATTGGGAAAAATTCCCTGTCGGCTGAGCATTTCGCGCATGCGATCACTGCCGGTGCGCAGAAATTTTTCGTAGAGGCGTAACAAGTCCTGATGGCGAGTGATGTGGGTCTCTTCACTGACTTCAGAAATCACATCCACCCATTGAACAAAACGTCCTGCGAGTTCTGAGAAAATCAGATTGAATACATCCGATTGCTTCTTAAAAATTGGAAGTGAAGAAAGCTGGGAATAGGCTCCTTCTCCCATGGCGACATAATAATCGAGATCCACCAATTTTCGATTGAGGCTATCCTGAAAAAACCCGGAAATAAAAAGGGAAAAATCACCCAAATATTTTAAAAGCCGCGCCTTGGCTTCGGGGCTTTCGGATTGAGCCCGACAGAAAAGAATCGCCAGTGGGATTTCATCCCCGTCTTCATCCTTCTGAATTTTTTCAGCAGGCGCAAATTGGGAAAGCAGATTGACCAGATAAAAAGCCACATGGTCATCGGCTTGGATGTTTTGATGTTTAAAGGCTTCGGTGATTCGTTCGTGAAAATAAAGCTGCAAGGCAGGTGTTTCTTGTATCAGTTTTTTTTGTTCTCCCATGTTCCCTCCCCCTATAAAAAGAAGTTTAACATTTTTTAGGGAGAGGACAAAGAGGAAAGATAGGCGAATCGTGGCACAGCGCGTTACAATTTTTTTCTATTCTTCTTTGAAAAGATCAGCCTGCATTCTTTTCATATAAAAAAGCCCCCACAAAGATTTAAGAAGATAATTGGCGAACATCCACGCCAAAGAAATAGCGAACAACAATTGCTCGGGAGTGATGTCTCCCGAAACAAAAAGAGAACTTGTAATTTCATTTTTTAAAAATTCTACAGTCGCCGCTTGCACCGTGCCCAGGCCTCCGGGAGTTAACGGAACCACTCCAATCATCAAAATCACCGGCACCGTGGTAATCACGGTGAAAAAAGAAACAGAAGCCTGAAAAGAAACAATCGCAACATAAAGAGAGGCAATAATCATGAGATGCATGGGAAGACGAAGGAATGCGATGTGCAAATAATCCAGACTTCTGGCTTCATGAAAAGTTTGAAACAAATGTTTTCCCCGAATCCAGTCTGAAAATCGGAAACGAACGTGGAATTTAAAAAGCCTTGAAAACCAACTTCTCCAAAAACTCAAATGAAGAAAAAAACCCAAAAATAAAAGGAAAGATATTTTTTGTACCCAACTGTTCACATGGATAGGGCCCAGATTTAAGGGAATAAAAAAGCTTCCGATAAAGGCAAAAGTGGTCACCCAATATAAATCAATGAGCAAAACAAAAAGAAGAGAACCCAGGGCCTTAAAAAAAGAGGCCTGCTTGGATCGTTTAAGATAAAGGGCCAGCGCTACTTGCCCCGCATTGTAATTGACCAAAGAAAGCAAATAACTGACGGATCTCGCCGGAAGAATTTCGCGAAGAGAAATCGGAATACAAAATTTGCTTAATACTTTGGCCAGCGAATAACTGTCTAAAAACAAAATCCCCAAAAAATAAGCGATCGTGTAGGGAACAAAAATCCAGAGTCGCACATAACCAAAAGCCTTCCAGACTTGAGCGGGAGGATTTTGATAAAAAAGGTAAACAAACAAAAGAAGGGCAATGAGCCAGGGAAGAAACTTTTTAATAAAGCTTAAAAACTTCATGAGTGGAGAGACTTATCTAGAATCAGACCCCCTCCGTCAACTTTAAATTGACAAGCAGACGCAGCGTCGTTAATTCCCCTTTATGATTCAGACTCTTTATTTGGCGGAATGTTCCAAAACTTACCGTCAGTGGATTCCCCAATTGTTCGAGGGGTATGCCTCTCAAGTCGTTGATCTCTGGGAGTATCCTGAAACCATTATCGACTCCCATGCTCCCCATCATTTGTTAATCGCAGATGAAGCCTTTGTGACCAAAGGGCCAGGACCTGCCTGCACAACCATTGCTTCTTTGCTGGAAGCGAAAACCATTGTAACCCTGCCCCGACTGGTGCTGATGAGGCGTGAAAAAATAATTCGCGAACTTCCTCACGGGGTGTTTCAACTGAGAAGACCTTTTTATTCTGAAGAACTGGAAAAAATTCTGGCCAAGCTTTGTCCCGAAGGACGAAAAATGAAAGAGGTACCTATGGAAGAAAATACAAATCTTATGCCCTCGTCCTTTACTTTTTTCATGAGTGGAGAAGAAGAAACCCGTTCCCTGGATGAAGAAGCCATTCAAAAAATGACTCGCGAAGCCATTGAAAAAGCAGTGCGAGAAATCCTTCCCTCCATTGCCGAAAAAATTATTCGTGAAGAGATAGAAAGACTTACAAAATAATCCCCCCTCTTAAGGTAAGAGGGGGGCAGGGGGCGTTATGAAAATATTGCGAACCAAAACACTTCATTTATTATGCAACGTTTTCATAACCCCTCCCAACCTCCCCTTACCTTAAGGGGAGGGGACTAAATGAATATGAAAAACTTAGAGGAACTCAAAAAAGTTTACTCTCCTCACGAAGTAGAAGAACGATGGAGCAAAGTTTGGATTGAAAAGGGCTTAAGCAAGGCTTCCGAAGATCCAAAAGGCAAACCTGTTTATTCGATCGTGATCCCTCCCCCCAACGTCACAGGAACTCTTCATCTGGGCCATGCTCTCAACAACACCTTGCAAGATATTCTGGTGCGCACCCGGCGGATGCAGGGGCATGCTGTTTTTTGGGTTTTTGGAACCGATCACGCCGGCATTGCCACGCAAAATGTGGTGGAGCGCCAGCTCAAAGAAGAAGGGCTTTCGCGTTATGATTTAGGCCGGGAAGAATTCGTCAAACGCGTTTGGAAATGGAAAGAAGAATCGGGTGGAACAATCCGGTCTCAGCTTAAAAAACTGGGCGCATCGGTGGATTGGTCTCGCGAGCGTTTTACGATGGATGAGGGATTATCGCATGCCGTGCGCGAGGTCTTTGTCAAACTCTACGAAGACAAACTGCTCTACCGTGATCAGCGGCTGATTCACTGGTGTCCGCGTTGCCAGACTTCGTTATCGGATTTGGAAGTCGATTATCATGAAATGAGTGGTCACCTTTGGCATATTCGTTATTTTTTAGAAGGTGATCCCGAACACTTTGTCACGGTTGCCACCACACGCCCCGAAACATTACTCGGAGATACCGCAGTTGCCGTAAATCCTGAAGATGAACGTTATCAATCTCTCATTGGAAAAACAGTCGTCGTTCCTTTTGTAAACCGGCTGATCCCCGTGATTGCTGATTCTTACGTCGACCAAGAATTTGGAAGCGGCGTTGTTAAAATCACTCCTGCCCACGATTTCAACGATTTTGAAGTGGGCATTCGTCACAACTTGGAGCGCATCAATGTGCTCTCTGAAAATGGAAAAATGAACGACAACGCCGCGCAGTTTCAAAATCAGGACCGCTTTGCCGCCCGCAAAGAAATCGTAAAGCTCTTGGAAGAAATGGGGCAGATGGAAAAAATTGAGCCCTATAAAAATAAAGTGGGGCATTGTTATCGCTGCAAAACGGTGGTGGAGCCTTATCTCTCGATGCAATGGTTTGTAAAAACGGAGCCCTTGGCCAAACCCGCGCTCGAGGCCGTTCGCAGTGGAAAAACAAAATTCTATCCGGAACATTGGTCCAAAACTTATTACGCTTGGATGGAAAATATCAAAGATTGGTGTATTTCTCGCCAAATCTGGTGGGGGCATCGGATTCCGGCCTGGTATTGCGGAGAAGGGCATGTCACCGTTTCTAAAAAAGATCCTACTCAGTGCAGCACTTGTCACTCAAAAGAAATTCGTCAAGATGAAGACGTGCTGGACACCTGGTTTTCTTCCGCCCTCTGGCCCTTTTCCACCCTGGGTTGGCCGGATGAGACAAAACTCCTTAAAACTTATTACCCCACTTCTGTTCTCGTCACGAGTTTCGATATTATTTTTTTCTGGGTCGCCCGCATGATGATGATGGGACTTAAGTTTATGGGCGAGGTCCCTTTCCGGGATGTTTACATCCACGCCTTGGTGCGCGATGCCCAAGGCCAGAAGATGAGTAAATCCAAAGGCAATGTGGTGAATCCCCTCGAGCTCATGGAGAAAAATGGAACGGATGCTCTGCGCTTTACTCTCGCCGCTTTTGCTGCACAAGGCAGAGACATCAAACTCGATGAACAACGCGTCGAAGGTTACCGAAATTTTTGTAATAAAATTTGGAATGCCGCACGATTTTTATTTTCGACGGCGCTTCCTGTCGCCGGATCTTACGAAGAAATATTGAAAGCCACTCCAGAGACAGAAGAAGATCAGTGGATTGCCATGGAACTTTCTGCAACGATTGGCATCGTCACTCGCGCTATCCATGAATATAAATTTAACGAAGCCGCCCACGCCCTTTACAACTTCATCTGGCATGTGTTTTGTGATTGGTATTTGGAATTTATTAAAAAGCGTTTGTATCAAAATCCCCCCCCACCCCCCTTTTCCTCCGAAGGCGGATCCGCCTCTGGCGGAGATAAAGGGGGGCCAGGGGGGATTTCAACCTGTGCCAATTTCTCACTCAAAATTTTCGAACAAATCCTGCGCTTACTTCATCCTTTCATGCCTTTTATTACCGAAGAGCTTTGGCAAAAAATTCGCCGTGATCCTCAGCAATCCATTATGGTGACTGAATTTCCAAAAACCTTGAGTATTGCAGAATTGAATTCATCGCATTCTGCATGGCATCGAGTTGATTTTTTAAAGAGCATTGTTTCCGCCATTCGTAACATTCGTGCGGAGACGGGAGTCTCTCCCAAAGAATCCATCCCCGTCGTAAAACTACTGCTCGAGGCCAGTCATTATGCCGAGATCAAAGACATTCTTCCGCGTGCAGAAGAACTCGCCAAAATTTCTAAAATGGAACGCATTGATCAGAAACCCACAGAACCCGTCGCTAAGGCAATGATAGGAGAAGACCGATTTCTTTATATTCCCCTCGCCGGATTTATTGATTTGGAAAAAGAAAAAACCCGTCAAAAAAAGAAACTCGAAAAAATTGAAAAAGATATTTCCATCTTAAGCTCAAAAATTTCTTCAGAAAATTTTTCCCAAAATGCCCCGGCAGAACTGGTACAAGAAACAAAAGAGGAACTTGCGCGAAAAGAAAAACAGAAGGTGGAAATTGAAGAAGCGCTACACTTGCTTTAGTTTTGAGTTTTTCAAATCTTTCAAAAAATCAGACAAACTTGAAGCATCGAGCATTTTCACAGCTTGTCCCATCGCAAAAAAAGAAGGAGCAGGGCTCCACTTAATCTCATAAAGATTCAAATCTTTCTCCCGAGGAATCACAAGATCCACTTCTTTTTTATCTTTCGTGGAATACCAATAATAAAGAGATGAAAGTTGATGTGCAGCGCCCGTTACAAAAAGGTCTTCCAAAAGTTTTCCCTTGTTTTCTGAATCCTCTAAAAAGCTTTTAACCCAAGTGGCGATATTGACGATGTTTTTTTTCCAGGCATAAGCCAGATGATAAAGAAGAGGGTCGATGAAGTAAATTTTGCGGGCTTTTTGAAAAGCCGGCCCTTTTTTTTCGGGATCATAACAATAATGCAGGTGACATAAAAAAGCTTCGTGAAGATGCTCTACATACTGCAAGGCCGTCTCATGGCTCTTCACGGGTGTGCCTTCAATAAGAGTGGGCCAGGTCATTCTCGAACAGAGAGTTTCAGCAATTCTGAAAAAAATATGTTTTAGGGTTTCTTCTGCAAAACCAAAACGCAGGGCATCTCCCAAAATCCAGTTTTTATAAGTGATGTAAGTTTCATCGGTCACATAGCCCCAGGTAGCCCAATCCCGGATGGCATGTGGAAAACCTCCTGTGGCCAGAAAAATCTCCAACAACTCTGCGGAGGTTTTTTCCTGAAAACACCGGATGTTTTCATAATCAGAAAGATCAAAAGGATAAAGAGCGAGATCCAAGCCTCCACCCCGACGACCGGGAAAACGCTCTGAACTTTCTTGCAAATCCCTGGCATTTGATCCCGTGACCACCAAACAACTTTTTTCCAAAAGGCCCACATTGATCAACCAAAGAATGGCGCGTTGCCATTCTGGAATAAAACTGATCTCATCCAAAAACAGATAAGTAAAATTTTCTTTCTTATTTTGTAACCAATAGGCCAGACTTTCTTGCAACTCACGAAAACTTTCGATTCCTTCACAACTTAAAAAAATAATATTTTCAGCAGGTATTTTTTGTTCCAATAAAAGTCTGCGAATCCACTGCTTGAGCAAAGTGGTTTTACCCACTTGTCTCGGACCTCTTAAGATATGAAAATTCGGAGCGACTAAAGGTAAAGAATGAAACTCGGCTCTTTCTCCGTAAAAATCACTTTTAAGAATTTTAAGCTGGATATCGTCTTCGATATGAGCAGGATTTTGCCACCAAGGGTTCTGAATTTCGACTAATTTCGAATCCATAACCTATTTATATCACAATGCTTTTTAAATAAAAGTATTTTTTGCGATTATAGTCGCAAATAAAGATTGTGATCTGATTACCGAGGAAAGGGAACTGGCACCGTTCTCAAAGGTTCGGCGGCATCACCCCCTGCAGGCCCCCTATTATAAGGGCCAAACCTTTGATCTGCATGACCTGTTTGTGGAGTTTGATTCTCACGAGCTTGTCTTTCCATCTCTGCCACTTGTGCGTTTACCCAGTCACGAAACAGTTTAATATCACTTGCAAAACCTCCGAGCAGCGCAGCTCCTAATTCGATCTCTAATTTTCTTTCGGGCTTCAAACTATCACTGAGATATTTTTTTGTTGGGGAGGGTAGTTCAGAATTTTGAAAAAGGGCTCTCAGTTGCCAAAATATATCAAGTTTATCAGCATCAAAGATTTTAATTTCCCTTTTTGGAGTTTGCGTTTCATAAACCAGTAAAGCAGGTTTACCGTTTTCTTTTTGCACAAAACAGGCTGCCGTATTTTGATAAGGATCGGGCGAGCTCCCCTGGCAATAAATTGTACCTTCAAAACCATAATGCTTTTTCTGAAGCAAAAGTTGTGCGCCAGCTCGTCTATAATAACCTGTTTCTTTCACACTCACATTCATTGCAATCTTGGAAAAATTAATAAAGCCATCTTCTTTTTCGGGTTTATTATCCCATTGATCCAATTTTTGAGGAGTGGTGCCCAGAGCGTCTGCAATTTGCTTGGCCACGGGGGAGTTGACTGGAATTTTGGATAAAGACATATATATCTCCTTAAGATTCTGTTATTTGAATTATCGATAGATTTCAAGAAAGGTTGCTTGGAAGTTTTGATGCTCAATCCTAAAAGACTCATTGACGTTGCTTTACGCGAAGACCTCGGCCCAGGCGACATCACTACCCGCGCCCTCTTCCCCAAAAATTCTCCCCCAATAAAAGCCAAGATTATTGCCAAACAAAACTTGGTTATCGCGGGATTAGAAATCGCTGAAGCTGTTTTTAAAAAAGTGGATGCCAACCTTCGCGTGAAAAAAATAAAAAAAGACGGTGCCCGTGTAAAATCAGGAGCAGAAATTCTTTTCATTCACGGAAAGGCTTCTTCGATTTTGACGGCAGAACGCACAGCGCTCAACTTTCTACAACATCTTTCAGGTGTCGCCACTCTCACTTCTCATTTTGTGGAAAAAATTCACGGCACTCACGCCAAAATTTTAGATACCCGAAAAACTCTTCCCGGCTGGAGAGCCCTTGAGAAATACGCCGTAAAAATTGGGGAAGGGAAAAATCATCGCATGGGTCTTTATGATGCGTATCTCATCAAAGATAACCATCTCGCTCTTTATGGATCGATTACAAAAGCGATCGAACAAGTGCAAAAAACAAATCTTAAAAAACTAAAGATTGAAGTGGAAGTAAACTCGCTTAAACAATTTAAAGAAGCCTTGGCTGCAAAACCTGATTGGATTTTGCTCGATAACATGACTTTGGAGGATATGCGGCTTGCGGTGATTCGACGCAATCAGGTAGGGGCGAATCTTGTATTCGCCCAAAACAAAGGGCGATCACAAGGATCGCCCCTACTGGAAGCCTCCGGCAATATCAATCTGCACAACGTTCGCTCTGTTGCCCAAACAGGTGTGGACTATATTTCGATCGGCGCTCTCACCCATTCGGCGCCAGCAGTGGATATGAGTTTGGAGATTTAGGATTCTCATCATTTTAATCGATAATGACTGGTCTTTTTTTCTCCCTCCATCACCAAGACTTCATTCTCTTTTAATCTGGCCAAGATACTCTTTAAAGTTACTCGTTTTATTTGAGACTGCCTTTCTAAAAACCCAATCGTCACCGGCTGATATTGACTCACCAGTTCATAAACTTTTTGTTCTAAATCGGTGAGGGTTCCCGGCTTTCTACCTTGCATTTTATTTTTTAAAAATTGTGTTTGCAGAGAGATTATTTTTAGAAAATAAAGAAACCAGGGGTTGATATCCGATCTCGATTTTAAAGTAGCTTGGGTTTGACGAAGTGCCACATAATATTGCGCCTTATTATCCTCGATCACTTTTTCATGAGAAGAGTACATACAAAAATTGTACCCCTTCTTTAATAAACACAAATCCGTCAGCAAACGACTGATGCGGCCATTTCCATCCCGAAAAGGATGAACAGCCAAAAACTTCACAATGAATGCCGCAATCACTTCCAAATCAGAATAATTCGGATCTTGGATAAAATTTTTATAATCCAAAACCAACTCTTGCATCGCTGCTTCAGTTTGCGGACCTGCAGGCGTTGTTTCAAAAATCACTTCTTGTGTTCCTGCCGCATGATCAATCCGCACCACAGAGTTGGGAACATTTTTGTAAGCCCCTCTTTGCTCAAGAGGAAAAATGGACTCAGAAAGATAACGCATCATCATCTGATGAAGAGAGCGTATAGTGTGTTCTGAAATATCGAGATCTGCATGATGATCAAAAATATATTTTTTACAATCAATATAGCCCGCAACTTCTGCTTCATCTCGATCATGAATACTTTTAATTTTAAGACCAGAAAAACGTTGGAGGATTTCTTCATCCGAAAGTTTTGCCCCTTCGATACGTGTAGAAGCCCCTGCAGAAGTAATAATGGTCGTTTTTTGAAGGGCAATATAAAAATCTTTGCCTACATCTACTGAAAGTCGCCATTCTGTTTGAAACTGGGCAATACGCTGACTGATTTGTAAAACCTCTGGCAAAAGGGAACTATGAAGAAGATCTTTCATAAGTTATACCAAAAAATATACCTTAAACGACTTAAATCTATAAAATATACCAAATAATATGCTATAAATAGCCATAAATAGCCATAAAAATAATTCTAAAGACAATAAAAAAGGCGCCCGCTTAAAAGCAACGGACGCCTCTAGAAAAAGAAAACCAACTTACTTAATACCGATAATACTCCGGCTTATAAGGCCCGTCTTTGCTCACTCCCAAGTACTTCGCCTGTTCGTCGGAGAGTCTTTCGAGCTTTACACCCAGTTTCTCAAGGTGCAAGCGGGCGACTTCTTCGTCCAGAACTTTGGGGAGGACGGTGACGCCGACTTCGTGTTTTTGAGTAAACAAGGCAATCTGAGCCAAGACCTGGTTGGTGAAAGAGTTGGACATGACGAAAGAAGGATGGCCCGTGGCACAACCCAAGTTCACCAGTCTTCCTTCTGCAAGAAGGATAATCGAGTGACCATCAGGAAAAGTATATTTATCCACCTGAGGTTTGATTTCTGTTTTTTGGATGCCCGGGAATTTGTTGAGCTGAGCGACCTGAATTTCCACATCGAAATGACCAATATTGCAAACAATCGCTGAGTTTTTCATCTTCTCTAGATGTCCGATGCGGATAATGTCTCGGCAACCGGTGGTCGTCACAAAAATATCGCCGATCTTTGCGGCTTCATCCATCGTCGTCACCTGATAACCGGCCATCGCGGCTTGCAGAGCACAAATGGGGTCAATTTCAGTGACCACAACGCGTGCGCCCAAACCGTGCATCGCTTGCGCACAGCCTTTACCCACATCGCCGTAACCGGCAACCACTACCACTTTACCAGCGATCATAATATCCGTCGCGCGCTTGATGCCATCGGCCAAGGATTCTCGGCAGCCATAGAGGTTATCAAATTTGGATTTGGTGACGGAGTCATTGACGTTGATGGCAGGAATTTTCAGCTCACCCTTCTCCAACATTTTATAAAGGGCGTGTACGCCGGTTGTGGTTTCTTCACTCACGCCTTTGATATTTTTTAAAAGTTCAGGGCGTTTTTGATGCACGAGTTGAGTGAGATCTCCACCATCATCCAGCAAAAGATTGGGTCCTTCGGGAAATTCCAGGCTTTTCTCGACACACCACCAATATTCTTCTTCGGTTTCGCCTTTCCAGGCAAATACCGGAATTCCGGCTTTGGCAATCGCGGCTGCGGCATGATCTTGGGTGGAGAAAATATTGCAGGAAGACCAACGGACTTCTGCGCCCAACTCCACCAAAGTTTCGATGAGCACTGCGGTTTGAATCGTCATGTGCAGACAACCCACAATCCGCGCGCCTTTTAAGGGTTGAGTTTTTTTATACTTGGCACGGGTCGCCATGAGGCCTGGCATTTCAATTTCCGCCAGTTCAATTTCTTTTCGGCCCCAGTCGGCGAGGTTTAAATCAGCCACTTTGAAATCTTCTTGTTCTATTTTTTTTGCGGTTTGGTTGGACATGTTATTTCCTCTCCTCATTTAAATTATAATCCCAATGTTTTTTTCAACGCCTCTGCCTGATTCGTTTTCTCCCATGTAAACTCCGGTTCATTACGACCAAAATGGCCATAGGCCGCGGTCTTTTTATAGATGGGGCGGAGTAAATCCAGGGCTTTAATCAGATCTGCGGGTTTCAAACTGAAATGACTTAACACGGCATCGTGCAGTTTTTCAGCCGAGACTTTTTCAGTTCCAAAAGTATTGATCATCACACTCACAGGGTCTGCATAACCAATAGCGTACGCCACTTGAACTTCTGCGCGACGTGCAGCACCACTGGCCACAATATTTTTGGCAATATAGCGCGCCATGTAGCAGGCTGATCGATCCACTTTCGAAGGATCTTTTCCTGAAAAAGCTCCACCGCCGTGATGACCTGCACCGCCATAAGTATCGACGATGATTTTACGACCAGTGAGACCACAATCTCCCTGGGGTCCGCCTACGACAAAACGTCCCGTGGGATTTACAAAAAATCGGGTCTTGGAATCGATGAGTTCCGAAGGAATACTTTTCTTGATGACTTCTTCAATAATCGCCTGCTTGAGTTCATCGTGAGAAATATCGGGGCTGTGTTGGCTGGAAACCACGACAGTATGGGCATGAACCGGTTTCCCATCGATATATTCAAGACTCACCTGCGATTTTCCATCCGGACGCAAAAAAGCAAGGGTTCCATTTTTGCGAAGCTCGGATAAACGGTGGGTAATTCTATGTGCGTAAGTAATCGCGGCGGGCATCAGTTCCGGGGTTTCATCGCAGGCATAACCAAACATCAGGCCCTGATCGCCTGCGCCTTGTTCCTTGAAAAGGCCTTCGCCTTCGGTCACACCGAGCGAAATATCCGCAGATTGTTTATCCAAAGAAACCAAAACTCCACAGGTGTGATAATCAAATCCCTTTTTGCTATCATCATAACCAATTTCTTTGATGGTCTCACGAGCGACTTCTGCATAATTGACCTGGGCACGGGTGGTAATTTCTCCTGCAATCAAAACAAAACCCGTGGTCACCAAGGTTTCGCAAGCCACACGGGATTTGGGATCCTGGGTTAAAATCGCATCGAGCACCGCATCTGAAATCTGATCCGCAATTTTATCGGGATGCCCTTCCGTGACGGATTCACTGGTAAATAAATATTTCTGAGGAGGCATTTTGAATCTCCTTGTTTTTTTGGGTTTTGTTTTTGAATCAATTTTTTTACGACTCATTTTTTTAAGAGCGGCAAGGTAGCGAAAGAGAAAGAGACTGTCAAGGCGTTAAAATCTTGTAATTTCAAGGGCTTTTGCAGGGATCAAACGTCGCATCTCTTTTTTTACAAAACTTTCTATCTCAATTTCAGAATCCATCTTTAAAACTTTTTCGAGCAAAGCTCTCGCGTCTTTAAAGGAAACGGATCGGATAATGCGCTTCACCCGGGGAATAGAAATCGCATTCATCGAAAGTTCGGTAAGCCCCAAACCCAACAAAACCATGATATAGAGGGGATCACTGGCCATTTCCCCACACACACTCACTTCAATGCGTTCTTGATGAGCCACATCCACCACCCGTTTCATCAAACGCAAGATGGCAGGATGAAAGGGATTATAGAGATAAGCCACATTCTCATTCGAACGATCAATGGCCAGGGTATATTGGATAAGATCATTGGTTCCTATGCTAAAAAAATCCACCTCCCGAGCCAGCTCTTCTGCAATGAGTGCTGCAGAGGGGACCTCGATCATCACTCCTGTTTTGAGATGAGGATCATACTCTATTTTTTTCCGGTTTAACTCATGACGAACTTCTGTCAGCAACTGTTTGATTTTTTTCAGCTCGTTCAAACCGGAAATCATGGGGAACATGACTCTTAATTTTCCGTAAACACTGGCTCTCAGTAAAGCCCGTAGCTGGCTTTTAAAAAGTTCTTTTTCCCGAAAACAAAAACGAACCGCCCGCATCCCTAAGGCAGGATTGGTTTCCCGTTCATAAAAATGTTCGGTGGGAATTTTATCGGCTCCAATATCCAAAGTACGAATGGTGACCGAATGCGGATAAATTGATTTTAAAACATTTTTATAATTCTCAAACTGCTCTTGTTCACTCGGGGTCTTTTCTTGCTGAAGATACAAAAACTCCGTTCGATAGAGACCCACTCCCTCTGCGCCATGAGCCTTGATAGAATCCATCTCTTCCGTCAGTTCCATATTGGCGACCAGATGAATTCTAAAGTGATCCTCGGTTTCGGTGGGCAAATGAATTTCTTTGAGCAATTTTTTTTCAAAACTTTCATCTTGTTTACGAGCAAGTTCGTATTTACGAATTTCCTGGGGAGTAGGATTTATAATCACCAAGCCCTGGGAGCCATCGATGATCAACTGATCTCCACTGCGAACCCTTTCGGTGACTTTGGGACAAGCCACCACCACGGGAAGATGCATCGCCTGGGCGACAATCACGCTATGCGAAGTTTTTCCTCCCATCTCGGTGACAAAGCCTGCCATACGAAACTTCATGAGTTGGGAAATATCGGTCGGCGCAAGATCATGGGAAATCACAATGGACCTGGGAGGGATATGAGGTGGAATTTCTTCACTTGTACCGACAAGATTTTTAAAAATGCGTTCTCCCACATGATCAATATCGTTTTTACGCTCCCTGAAATATTCGGCATCCACTTTCAGAAAAAATTTTTTGAGGCTTTCCAATGTTTTTTGCAAAGCCCATTCTGCATTAATTTTTTCCGTGCGAATAGAATCCAAGGTGTTTTTAACCAACATCTCATCCCGTAAAATCAGGCGATAAGAATCCAAAATTGAAATGGGGGTATAGCCCTGATAACGACAGAGGCGCTCCTTGATTTGAGTGAATTCTTCCTGGGTTTTCTGAACAGCGCCTTTAAAGCGCTGTAATTCGCCCGCAGTTTCTTTATCCGAAATCCAATAATGGGGAATGGCGATCGTTCGTTTTTCCAAAAGATAAACGGGGCCCTGGATAATGCCCGGAGAAGCGGCCAAACCACGAATATGAATCGAGCAGCGATCTGATTTTTTTTTGGGGCTCTTTTGCAATTTACTCCTCACCAAATTTGTTTTCGATCAAAGTCCCAATAGCCTCAAGAGCTTCTTTGGCATCCTTCCCCACAAGCTCCACTACCACTTTTGTGCCCTGGGAAGCCGCCAAGATCAGAACTCCCATAATGGATTTTGCATTGACGGATTGTTTTCTGGCCGTGAGGGTCACTTCAGAAGAAAAAGAATTGGCAAGTTTCACCAGTTGGGCCGCTGCACGGGCATGCAAACCCAATTTATTTTGAATCATAAAAGTTTTGGTTAAAGTGGGCATTTTTTCTCCTTCAAGAGCAGTTTTTTGTTTTCAAAATATCCAGGGCTCTACTGACATGTCGTTGTCCATACATTTTCAGGGTCTCTACCAATTCAGCGAGAGTGAGTGTGTTTCTTAAGGTGCTGAGCTTGAGCAACATGGGCAAATTGACACCGGTCATGAGTTCCACTTTTCCTTCTTTTAAAAAAGGAAGACAAAGATTGGCAGGAGTGCCTCCAAACATATCCGAAAGAAGCAAAACGCCTTTTCCCTCCTCTGCCTTGGCAAGACATTCTTTGAGCTGTTTTTGGTAATAGGGAGCTTCATCCGAATTGAGAACAGAAATCGGGATAAAATTCAGGGGTTCTTTCAAAATAAATTCAGCCGCGTGAATGAGTTCAACGCCAATACGAGCATGAGTGATGAGAACAATTCCCACTTTCATGATTACTCCACAGAGCTCCAAAGATTCTTTTGGATTTTTTCTTGCACCAAAATTTCCCGATTCAAACGATCCTGAAAATCCTGGGCAGAAAAATGACCTTTTTGTTTCAATAAATGATTTCGGGCGGCCACTTCCAAAATCGTGGTGATATTTCGGCCAGGTCGAACGGGAATTTTAAGATAAGGAACTTTCACATCCAAAATTACATGGGTTTGATCCTCCATCCCCAAACGATCATATTCTTCATTGGGATCCCACTCTGCAAGCTCTACCACAATTTCGATAATTTTTTGATCCCGGGTGGCAGCCACCCCAAACAAATCCTTGATATTGATAATTCCCAAGCCACGAATTTCCATATGATGCTTGATGACTCCCACCCCCATCCCTCTTAAGGTTGCGGGGGGCTTCTTTTTGACTTCCACCACATCATCTGAAACCAGTCGATGCCCACGCAGAATCAAATCAAGGGCGCATTCACTTTTTCCCATTCCACTTTTTCCAATGATTAAAATTCCCACTCCAAAAACATCCACTAAAACTCCATGCAAGGTGATTGAAGCGGTCAGTTTATCTTCCAGAAAACGCCCCACCCGATTGATGAAAGTAGAAGTCAGAAGATTGGTAGAACACAAGGGAATGGCATTTTTATCCGCTTCTTCAATCATCACGGAAGGAATGGGATTGCCCCGAGAAACCACCATGCAAGCCAAATCCACCTCACAAATTTTTTGGACAATCTGTAGCAATTTGGATTTGGGAAGTGATTTGAGAAAAGAAATTTCCGACTTTCCAAAAACCTGTATCCTGCCTGAATGCAGATTGGAAGTATCCCCCGTAAGCGCAAGCCCCGGCTTTTGGATACGCGGAATGGTCACCTTTTTGACAAGTCCTTTTCGACCTGCCACAAGTTCCAGATTGAGGTTGTATTCCTGATCGTGCAAAAGATCAGCGACTTGAATACTTATCATTTAGATCGGGGGCCGCAGTAAACCGCGCCCCCCGTACCCCCATTTTGTTCGCTCGAACTGGCAAAGCCAGATTCTCGCTCACTCAAATTTATATATAGATCGCCCCATTTTGTTTCAGCCAAAGGCTGACCCGCCTCTGGCGGGCGCTTCCAATTTGAATAAATCAGATTCTCGCTCACTCCATTCATTTAAAATTACAAGGAATCGTCTTCTTGACTAAAAAGTTCAAATATTTGATCCACGTTTTTTGCCATGAGAAGAGCTTCTCTAAAATGGGGTTCTTTGAGAAGACGAGAAAGCCTGGCTAAAACCTTTAAATGTAATCCTGCTGCATTTTCAGGGGCAATGAGTGCAAAGAAAAGATGTGCAGGCTCTCCATCCTGGGACTGAAAATCAATACCGGGACGACTTCTTCCAAAACAAGCTACAATTTTTCTGGCCTGAGGCAATTTTCCATGAGGAATGGCAATCCCATTTCCAATCCCTGTACTTCCCAATTTTTCACGGGCTTGCAAAACCTGATAAATTTCCTCTCCCTCAAGAGAAGGATCAGTTTTGCAAAGAGCAAACGCCAATTCGCGCAGAACGTCCTGATGATTACCAGACTTAAGCTCGGGAATAATAGCTTCTTTGGGTAAAAATGAAGAAAGCCTCATTCTATAATCTCTTTTCAAATTCTTTAAGCCTCGTTGAGGCTAACTGCGGCATCGTGAGTAGAAATTACTGATTTGTGATCTTTTATTTTTTCTTTGTGTTTTTTTAAATGTCTTTCAATCTTGTCGGCCAAAAGATCGATAGAGGCGTAAAGATTAGGGGACTCTTCTACCCCATGAAAATGAAAATGCTTAGCCTTGATTGTGACTTCTGCACAATGATTAATTTTTTGAACCTGAAACACCACATGCGTTTCAATAGGCTCGTGCAGATATTTCCCAAACTTTTCAAATTTACTCTCGGCATATTCCCGAATGGGATCAGAAGTTTCCATGTGACGAAAAGTAACATGTATTTGCATAAAATCTCCTTTCCAATATTCACTAAAAAAGCTGCCTGCGTTTTGAAGAAGACAAAATTCCCAACATTTCACGATATTTTGCAATCGTGCGTCGTGCAATATTAATATTGTTCTCTTTTAAAAGACCCACAAGATCCTGATCCGAATAGGGCGATTTTACATTTTCCTGACTAATCAGTTGATGAATTTTATTTTTTATCACTTCACTGGCCACTGAGTCTCCATCGGGATTCAAAACTCCATTATTAAAAAAATATTTGAGTTCAAAAATCCCGCGAGGGGTGTGCACATATTTATTGGTCGTCACCCGGGAAATGGTGGATTCGTGCATACTCACTTCTTCAGCCACATCCCGGAGAATCATGGGTTTTAAATGCTCGACTCCTTTTTCAAAAAAATCTTTTTGAAATTTCACAATGGTCTTAACCACCTTATAAAGAGTTCTCTGACGCTGATGAATACTGCGAATCAGCCACAAAGCTGATTTTAGTTTTCCCTGGATATATTCTTTGGCCTTTCCCCCGGAATCAGGTTTTTTAATCATATTCCGATAAAAAGAAGAAACCTGCAGTTTGGGCAAACCATCTTCGTTCAAAACAACCACCCACTCATCCCCCACCTTACACACCTGAACATCCGGAGTAATATATTCTGCAGAAGACTGACTATAAGGCCTGCCAGGCTTGGGATCCAGTTCGTGAAGAAGTTTGGCCAAACGCAGCACTTCATTGATCTCCAGATGCATTTCTTTTGCGATTTTTTTAAAATCTTTTCTCTCTAATTCGGGAAGATGATGAGAAATCAGATCTTCCAAAGCTTGGTGTTCTTCTCCACAAAAACGAATTTGCAGCAAAAGACATTCCTTGAGATCACGTGCTCCCACACCCGGAGGATCAAAACGCTGAATACGGCCGAGTACTGCCTCTACCTTCTCAAGAGGAACCTTGGCCTTTTCTGCAATTTCTTCCAAAGGGTCCTGCAAATATCCATCTTCATTAATACTGCCAATGAGGAGAGAACCTATTTCTTCTTCCTCTTCTGAAAAATCAGAAAGATGAAGCTGCCACAACAAATGATCTGAAAGACTTGCTTTTCCACTGAGTGTATTTTCGTAAGTGGGGGACTCTTCGGTTTCGGAAGCGGAAGAAATTCTTTCGGGTGAGGAATAAGTATTGATATAATTATCCCAATCAAAATCATTGGGTTCCTTGATTTCTCCCTCTTGGACAGTCATCACTTCCTGGGATTCGTGATCTACCTTTTTTTCTGGGGCATTCTCATTGTCTGTAAACTCCTGGGCTTTGATTTCTTGGGGTTTTATTTCTTCAGACTCCACCTCTTCTTCTAACACCGGGTTTTCAAGAATTTCTCCGCGTACCATTTCCAAAAGTTCAAGACGAGAAAGTTGAAGCAATTTAATAGATTGTTGAAGTTGTGGAGTAATGATGAGCTGTTGGGAAAGCTTTAAGTTTTGCCGGATCTCGAGTGCCATAAGATAATAAAAAGGATAGTCGCCTCAATTTTTGATGTCAAGAAGACCTATGACCACTGAGCGATTTTGAAGAAAAAGGGTTCCGGGGGGTTTTTTTTGTCTTGACAACAGGGGGAGAAGGTTTTTTCAAAACCTTTTCCTTTTTGAGGTCTGCCCAGTTTTCACGTCTCGAATAGGCCAATGACTCTGCAATGAATGATTCAAAAAGAGGATGAGGCGCCATGGGCCGGGATTTAAACTCGGGGTGAAATTGACAAGCTATAAAATAGGGATGATCCCGATATTCTATAATTTCTACCAAAGAACCATCGGGAGATAATCCTGAAAAGTGAAATCCTGCCTGTAAAAACCGTTCGCGATAGGCATTATTAAATTCAAAACGATGCCGATGGCGCTCTGAAATTTCTTTTTCTCCGTAAATTTGCTGGGCCAGAGAGCCTTTTTCTAAAACACAGGGATAAGCTCCCAAGCGCATCGTGGCTCCTTTATGAAGAACCGTTTTCTGGGTTTCCATTAAATCAATGACCGGATGGGAAATCTCGGAATCAAACTCACGACTGTTCGCCTTTTTAAGGCCCAGCACATGACGACCAAATTCAATGCAGGCAATTTGCATCCCCAAACAAATTCCAAAAAAAGGAATTTGTTTTTCGCGGGCGTACTGAACGGCCCTGATCTTTCCCTCAATGCCCCGATCTCCAAACCCACCGGGAACCAAAATTCCATTCACATCCCCTAAAACCGTTGCGAGATCCTGCTTCTCAAGATCTTCAGAATCGACATATTTAAGTCTCACTCGCGTATTGTTTTTAAAACCTCCATGTTTCAGGGCTTCATTCAAACTTTTATAACTGTCTGTCAGGTTCACGTATTTCCCCACAATGGCAATGGTCACTTCTTCTTTCAAATTCTTGATGCGATGAACCAGCTCTTTCCATTCTGCCAAATCAGGCTTGCGGGTCCAGATGTTCAAAAGTTCCACAATTTTTTCATCGACTCCTTCTTCATGAAAGGCCAGGGGGACTTCATAGATAGACTCCACATCTCGTGCAGTAAACACACAGTCGGGAGCAAGATTACAAAAAAGAGCGATTTTAGCCTTGATGTCTGTTTCTAAAGATCGATCCGTGCGACAAAGAAGCAAATCGGGTTGAATCCCGATCTCTCTCAACTTTTGCACACTGTGTTGAGTGGGTTTTGTTTTGAGTTCCCCCGCGGCAGAAATATAAGGAACAAGGGTTAAATGGATATAGAGAACATTTTCTTTTCCCACATCATAACGAAACTGGCGAATGGCTTCCAAAAAAGGAAGGGACTCAATATCTCCAACCGTGCCTCCCACCTCGACCATCACCAAATCCACATCTCCCGCCACTTGCATGAGATGGCCTTTGATCTCATCAGTAATATGGGGGATCACCTGAACAGTCTTGCCCAGATATTCTCCCTTGCGTTCTTTTTGAATGACTGAATCATAAATTTTTCCAGTCGTAATATTATTGGCTCGGGTGAGATGGGCATGCGTAAATCTTTCGTAATGTCCCAAATCGAGATCGGTTTCTGCTCCATCATCCAAAACAAAAACTTCTCCATGCTGAAAAGGATTCATCGTTCCCGGATCTACATTGATATAGGGATCCAGTTTTTGAAGGTTAATTTTAAGCCCACGATTCTCTAAAAGAGCTCCAATAGAAGCTGAAGCCAGGCCTTTTCCCAAGGAAGAGACGACCCCACCCGTGATAAAAATAAATTTTGTTTTCATAATTTGCTCCTTCGACTCTCCCCGCCACGGCGGGGATCGCTCAGGATAAAACTCGCTCACAAATCGCGAGTTTTACCTTAACCAGAACTTTTGAAAACCGACAAGAGTGTTTTTGGAAAAAATAATTTTTTTTTAATTCTCAAGGAATACAGGCGGACAACTTTAATCCCATCGTTTCTTCAAATCCCATCATGAGATTAAAGTTTTGCAAGGCTTGGCCCGAAGCCCCCTTGGTAAGATTATCCAGAGCAGAAAGGACAATCATTCGATCTGTTCTTTCATCATAGAGGGCCGAGAGATCACAAAAGTTTGTGCCTCGCACTTCTTTGGTATTGGGAAAAACACCTTCGGGTTTGATTCGAATGAAAGGTTCTTTCTGATAAAATTTCTCAAAAACCTTGAGCAGCTCTTTCGTTTTTATTTTTCGAAGAGGCTTGGCGTAGGCCGTGGTAAAAATCCCCCGATCCATGGGAACCAGGTGAGGAGTAAAGGTAAGTTTGATTTTTTCTTTGGCAAGATCTGAAAGGGTTTGTTCAATCTCGGGGGTATGTCGATGATTCCCCACTTTGTAGGCTTTGAAACCTTCATTAATTTCGCTGAAAAGATTTGACACCTCCGCATTTCTGCCCGCACCGGAGACCCCCGACTTGCTATCTAAAATAATGGAATCCAGTTGAATTAACTTTTCCTGGATGAGCGGCGCCAAAGCCAAAGCCGCACCGGTGGGATAACAGCCGGGGTTCGCTACAAATTTTGCTCCCCTGATTTTTTTTCGATAGAGCTCCGGTAAGCCATACACCGCTTCTTTGAGCAAATCCGGATGAGAATGCTTTCCATACCATTCTTCATATTCTTTTTCAGATTTCAGTCGAAAATCAGCTGAAAGATCAATCACCCTGATTTTGTTTTTCAGAAGATCAGCAGCGGCTTGCATGGCCGAGTGGTGAGGCAGGCATAAAAACGCAACTTCAATTTCTTGGGAGATTTTCGCAGCCGAGAAAGACTCCAAAGGAAGATTACAAACGCCCTGAAAGGAGGGAAACACTTCTGAAAAATTTTTACCCGCACTTTTTTCGGAAGTAATAATTTTTAGCCGGGCTTTTGGATGACCTGAAAGCAGCCGAACAAGCTCTACTCCCGTGTATCCTGTGGCTCCAATGACAGCGACTTGGATCATCCCATCCCTGTAATACGCTTTTCAATTTTATTGAAGAAGAAAATAAGGAAACTAACGCTTGCTATATTGTGTGGACCTTCGAGCACCGCGTTTGCCATATTTCTTTCTTTCTTTTTTACGGCTATCGCGTGTGAGAAAGCCCCCTTTACGAAGAGGTTTTCGGTAATCAGGATTTAAAGAGAGAAGTGCACGAGAAATACTGTGTCGTAAAGCGCCTGCCTGGCCGGAAAGACCGCCCCCTTCTAAAGTAGCAACCACATCAAACTTCCCGATATTCCCTGTGGTTTCAAAAGGCTGCAGTACAATCATTCGAAGGGTAGGACGACCAAAATAATTTTCTAAACCCTCACGTGTGTTAATGACAAACTTTCCTTCCCCTGGCATCAAGTGAACCCGAGCCACAGAAGTTTTTCTTTTACCTGTTCCAAAAAATCTTTTTGCAGAAGCCATATGAGTTTCCTAAATCCCCCCTTGCCCCCCTTTACAAAGGGGGGTTGGGGGGATTTTTAAGCTCTCAGTTCAAGGATCTCAGGGTTTTGTGCAGCATGAGGATGAAGCTCACCTGGATACACTTTTAGTTTTTTCATCAAATCGTGACTTAAAAAATTCTTGGGGAGCATCCCCTTCACTGCCAAAGTAATCACTTCTTCAGGATGTCGTTGCAACAGCTCACCTGCTGCAACAGTTTTCAAACCTCCGATATAACCGGAATGAAAATTATATTTTTTGTCCGTTAGTTTTTTACCCGTAAGTTTGATTTGAGCGGCATTAATCGCCACCACAAAATCACCGGCATCGACATGGGGGGTAAAAGTGGGTTTGTGTTTTCCACGCAAAATGTTCGCAATTTGAGTGGCAACCCGACCCAAAACTTTCCCTTTAAGGTCGATGAGCAACCACTTTCGCTCTACCTGATTCTTTTTTGCACTGTAAGTTTTCATAAAAAATGGAAAGGGGGGTATATGAGGAAATCTTTACACTTGTCAAGCACCTAATAAGTAAGATTATAAGGTCTCATGAGCTCTTCAAATTCCTGGTCTTTTTTCTTGGAAGAAATACTCGCCTCGGAAACCAAACATTATTTATGGCTTCGGGCCTTAAGTTACCTGGAATACATCGGCTATCGAAAAATGGTAAAAGCCGTTCCTTATACAGAGGTCGGTCAGGGGGTTTATCACCATCTGACGGATGAAATTCAACACAGTTTTATGCTCAAAGAATTCGCTGAAAAAAATTTTGAAAATCAAAGGCTTACAGAAAAAAAATTTGAGGGCCTCAAAAATGTTGCAGAAGAATATTTTCAGGCTGTGGATTCCAAAATGGATGAAACCGTGGCCTCTTCGTGTGGAAACAAAGATCCTTATTTATGTTACATGGGAGTCAGTTACCTCATTGAAAAACGGGCCATGAAAATTTATCCTTCTTATTTTGCAAAACTCACCGAGTCTCCGCTTAAAAAAGTGATTCAAAAAATTATCAAAGATGAAAGTGAACACCTGGCTTATCTCGAGGATTTAATCCATCGTGTTCCAGAAGCATCGCTACTTCAGAACCCTTCTCTTTTGGAGGATGAAGAAAAATGTTTTGGAAAGTTTTTGGAAAAAATGGAAAAATGTTTCAACGCATAAAGCCGTCGGGACACTCTCGATGAAACAAAAAAGTACAAAAAAAGATTCTCAAAACCCTCCTCTCGATTCTTTAAAAACTCTCTCTCATATTGCGAGCATTCTTCAAAAATCTCATCCTGCGGAGAATCCCCTGGCTCATATTGTCACCCTGGTACGTCATCAACTGGAAGTCGATGTTTGTTCTCTTTATCTGCTCATGGATAAAACCCTGATCCTGGTGGCAACGGACGGCTTGCACCCTTCTTCCATAGGCCAGGTGCGGATGGAAATTCATGAAGGGCTCACGGGCCTTGCCATAGAAAAGTTGCAACCTGTGATTGTGAATGAAGCCAGTCATCATCCCCGGTTTAAATATTTTCCTGAAACGGGAGAAGAAAAATTTCACTCTTTTGCAGCAGTACCTCTCATGGAGCGACATCAAGTCGTGGGCGTACTCACCTTGCAAACGGTAGAATCCCACATTTTTACACCGCAGGAAATCGAGGTGTTAAAACTGATCGCTTTTCAACTGGCGGGCGTCATTCAAAATCTGGTGACTCTTGAAATTTTACAAAGAGAAGTAAAACACGAAAAAAAGCCCTTGCAACTCCAGGGCATTGCCGTGGCACCGGGTTTCGGAGTCGGCCCTGCCTGTTTTTTAAGAACGGGAGAAGCCCCTGTTCTCTTACCCTTAGGATCCTCTCAAAATTTGGACCCAAAAGAAGAATGGAAAAAATTGAAAACAGCCCTGCAAAAAGCCTCTCAAGGTCTGATGCGTCTCGAAAAAAAACTGTTTAAAAAATTCTCGAAGCAGGAATCTGACATCTTTTACAGTCATCGGATGATTCTTTCAGACCCCACTTTTCTTAAAAAGTTGAAACATGAAATTCAAAAGGGCGTTTCAGCAGCAGAAGCAGTGAGCCAGATCATTGGCACCTATATTCATGAGTTTGAAAAAATTGAAGATCCCTATTTTAAAGAACGTAGCGCAGATCTTGAAGATTTAAGACAAAGAGTTTTGGAAAACCTTTTGGGTAAAATGTCCCCCAAGCACCCCGAAAAAGCGGAAGGGATTTTAATCGCTGAAACTCTTGTTCCTTCTGATACCGCACGCCTGGATCCTGAACGGATCAAGGGGATCATCACCTCGAGAGGCGGCCTCACTTCCCATGCTGCCATTCTCGCACGGTCTCTGGGAATTCCGGCCGTGATGGGAGTTGGAAATGAACTTGCCAAAATTCATCCCGGTAATCTTTTGATTGTGGATGGAAGTGAAGGCAAAATTTACGTTCATCCCGAACAACGGGTGCTTCAGAAATATGAGCGCATTCAGGAAGAACAAGCCAACCAGATTGTACATCTTCAAAAATTTGCAGGGGAGACCTCTTGTACTTTGGATGGCCGCAGAATTCATTTGGAAGCCAATATAGGCCTGTTCTCTGATCTTCAAAAACTCCGCTATTTCGGGGCAGAAGGAGTAGGGCTCTACCGCACAGAGTTTCCCTTTATGATGAGAAAAAAACTTCCGGATGAAGAAGAACAATTCGATCTTTATCGCAAAATTGTGGAAGAAGCCGCGGGTCTCCCCATCACTTTCCGCATTCTCGACGCGGGAGGAGACAAGCCCATTGAATCTCTGGGAGTTCCTACCGAAAGCAATGCGTTTTTGGGTTACCGTTCCATTCGACTTTTTTTGAAGCGTCCTGAAATTTTGCAAACACAACTCAAGGCCCTGCTTCGTGTGTCTGCTTACGGGCCGATTCGTCTTTTGATTCCCATGATCTCAGGAATGGAAGACTTGAGGATGGTCAAAGAAATTTTTTCCCTGGCACAAAAAGAGCTCGCAAAAAAAGGAAAACCCCATGCCCCGCAAATCCCTTTTGGAATTATGATTGAGGTCCCTTCGGCGGTTCAACTGGTTCATCTTTTACTTCGCGAGGTTGATTTCTTGAGCATTGGAACCAACGATCTCATCCAATACACCCTGGCCGTGGATCGTAACAATGAAAGAGTGGCTTCTTTTTTTGAGCCTTTGCATCCTGCCATCTTGGCATCTTTGGCTCAGATCACAGAGGCCGGGAAAAAACAAAAAAAGACCGTGGGTGTTTGTGGAGAAATGGCAGGAGACCCCAAACTCGTGCCTCTGTTGGTCGGGCTGGGCATCACTCAACTTTCGATGATGCCTTCCAGTATCCCCCTGGTGAAACAGGTCATTCGAAATCTTCATTATGAAGAAACCCAAAAATGGATGGGAGACATTTTGCAAAAAGTCACCGTGCAAGAAGTGCGTGAACTCGTGGATCCCTTTCTTAAAAAGTTTGACATCCGGTAAGAACCAAATTTCTCAAGGCTTGAATAAAAAAAGGTTGTTGATTCAAAGCAGGCATCACTTCGTATTTTTGAATGCCCACTTTCCGGGCCAAATCTCCATAAAGTTTTTTGAGTTCGTATAAAGTCTCGGAGTGATCCGACACAAAACTGATGGGCACCACCAAGACTGATTTCACTCCACGATGCGCCAGAACTTGAATCGTCTCTGCAGTACTCGGTTCAAGCCATTTCAAGGGTCCCACCTTGCTTTGATAAGAAAGTGAAGAGGGATGGGGATAACCCAAAGCTTGTAAAACAAGTTCCATGCTTTTTTGAATTTGTTTGGGATAAGGATCTCCGTTTTTTATTTCTTTCAGGGGAATGCTATGGGCACTAAAAAGAAGATGGACTTCTCTTTTTTCTTGTTCCGAAAAATTTTCCAGGGCTTCTTCAATGCGCGCTGTCAGGCTTCGAATATAGTCCGGATGATCGTGATAATCCCGGATCAGGATTTCTTTTTCAAAACTCACCCCCAGCTTTTTACAACGTTTTTTCCAATAACGTTCGCTCGAACGGGTGGTCGTGTAAGAATAGTGGGGGTAAAGGGGGAGCAAAATGACTTTTTGAATTCCTTCCTGTTTCAACTCTAAAATGGCTTCATCGGTGCTAGGCGTCCAATAGCGCATGGCGACGAGGACCTTGAACCGATTTTCCCCCTCTCCCCAACCCTCCCCCTCCAGGGGGGAGGGAGATTTTTGTATTTTACCCTCTCCCTCGACGGGAGAGGGCCAGGGAGAGGGTGGTCCCGCGTTCAATATTTTTTCCAAAACCTCTGCCTGCCCCAAGGTCAATTCTTTCAGGGGAGATTTTCCCCCGATCGCTTCAAAATAAACCCGGCTCTTTCGGGCACGCAGGCTGGCAATTAAATAAGCCAAGGGTTTGCGAACCAGGGCACTCAAGGGAAAAGAAAAAATATCGGGATCCTGAAAAAGATTATAAAGATAAGGTTTCACTGCCTCGAGAGAATCAGGCCCTCCGAGGTTAAAAAGTACAACGCCGATTTTTTGGGAAGCAGATCTCATGCTCAAACTTTCTTGTCCAAATGGAATTGTAGGGGCGTATTGCAATACGCCCCTACCTGTCAAACCATGAATTTGACTTTCCCACACAAATCCCCTAATTTGCCCCTCCTTATGAAACGCAACTCCAAACTAGCCCGCAATACAACCGAGACACAAATTAGTACAGATCTCAAAATAGATGGATCGGGGATTTATAAAATCCACACCCCCATCCCTTTCATCAACCACATGCTGGAGCTTTTTACCAAGCACGGTTTGTTTGATCTCAAACTTAAAGCCCAGGGCGATGTACATATCGATCTTCACCACACGGTGGAAGATATCGGAATTACCCTGGGCCAAGCCTTTAAAGACGCGCTCGGGAAAAAAGAGGGGATTCGCCGCTATGGTTTTTGTGTGCTTCCGATGGATGAAGTCCTCACCACCGTGGCTCTCGATTTTTCGGGTCGACCTTGCATGATTTATCACAGCCCCTTGAAAAAAGGTCGCATCGGAAATTTCGATGTGGAACTCGTCCCCGAATTTTTTCAGGGATTCACCAATGCAGCGCTCATCAACCTTCACATCAATGTTCACTATGGGCGCAACAAACACCACATCGTGGAATCGATCTTCAAGGCTTTTGCCAAGGCCTGTGACATGGCCACACAAGTGGATCCGAGAGTGAAAGGGATTCCTTCGACAAAAGGAAAACTGTAGAAAAAATTCCATGATTACAATCATCGACTACGGAATGGGAAATTTAAGAAGTGTTCAAAAAGCCTTTGAACATCTGGGTTTCCCGACTCTTGTCACTCGTGACAAAAAGAAAATCGCAAAAGCTTCCAAAATAGTTTTACCCGGAGTGGGGGCCTTTAAAGACTGCATGCATCATTTGGAAGAAATGGATCTTGTGGATTCCATCCTTGGGTCCATCCGGTCTGGAAAACCTTTCCTGGGCATTTGTTTGGGGATGCAGGTTTTGTTCACGGAAAGTGAAGAGTTTGGGAAACACAAGGGCTTGAACGTAATCCCGGGAAAGGTCGTGCGCTTTCCCGAGTCTGCCCTGAAAGTTCCGCATATTGGATGGAACCAGATTCAAAAGAAAAAAGAAGTTTCTTTTTTAAAAAAGGTCCCCAATAAAAGTTTCGTCTATTTTGTCCATTCGTATTATGTGATCCCCAAAGATAAAAAAGTAATTACCACCACTACCGAGTATGGTCTCTCCTTCACCTCGAGCATTCAAAAAGACAATATTTTTGCGACCCAATTTCATCCTGAAAAAAGCCAAACGATAGGGCTTGAAATTTTAAAAGCCTTCGCAAATGCGTAAAATCCCCCCTCGCCCCCCTTTACAAAGGGGGGTTGGGGGGATTTTAACTTATGAAATATTTTTTCTTCTTTTTTCTTCTTTTTTTCCTCCCTTCTTCCCTGCATGCTCACCCCGATTTCTTTATCATGGGTTCTGGCAAAATTGCCCTGCGCAATATTCATACGGGCAGTTCTGTAAAAACAGATTACCGACACGGCGAAAATGAGTACGATGAAAAAAATCTCAAAAAAATAAATGCTCTCTATGGTGGGCCCATCTCCCTTCGATTTTTAGAGCTGCTTGCTTACCTTCAAGATCATTTTAATGGAGCGCTGATTCAAATCCTTTCGGGCTATCGCAGCCCCCATGAAAATGAGGGTTTAAGAAAAAAAGGCAGGCTCGCGGCTCTCTCGAGCATGCACAAAGAAGCCGCGGCTGCAGATCTGAAACTTGCTGGTGTTGATCCCACAAAGGTAAGAGATTTTTTGATGGCTCTTCACTGTTGTGGCGTGGGTTACTATCATGGAAAACATGTGCATGTGGATACCGGTCCCTCCCGCTGGTGGGATGAAAAAACAAGCGGCACTGAAAAAACAGAACCCCAGGAAAATGAAAAAATTATTTTGCTGACACAAAAAGATATTTATTTGCCTCATGAAAAAATTGTTTTTGATTTTGCAAGAGTGTCTGATTACCCAATCGGAATTTCCCCACCAATAGAATTGGAAAAATGGGGAAGGGATGAATGGAAAAAAATATTCTCCCCACTTGTTAAAGGGGGGCCGGGGGGGATTTCAAACACCTCCTGCCAAGTATTCGACACCCGAAAACAAGTGAAAAATTTGTCCATCGACCTTCCACAATCTTTAGCCCCCTCCCGTTACCGAATGACCGTCACTTTCTGCAACAAACGCTGGGAAAAGATGCCAGAAAAAATTACTTCCAATGAGTTTGAAATCAGAGAATAACAAAAATCTACTCGCCATTTTTTTGACGAAACCTGTAAAAAACAACTCAGCCCTTTGGGGCTCTTGTCAACAAAGTAATAAAAATCAAGCCCTTAGTCTTTTTTTTTTTGGCATCCCAATTGCTTATCTAAAGAATGCCATGCGAAAACAGCTTCTCTTCAGTTTCTTATTTTGGGTTTTTTCTCTCGGAATAAACTCTTCCCTTTTTGCAGAAGAAAATTCCTCGGTCATCGTGAGCACGCTTCAATCGATGTGCGAAAAAATTGCGGTTTATGAAAAAGAATGCGGAAGTCGGCCCCCTCAAGAATGTAAATCTTATAATCCAGAAACTATCGAAAATTTTGTGGGGCTTTGTTTTTATAATTCTACCCTCAGCTCTTCGGCCTGCATTAAACAGATCAACTGGCTTTATGCAGATCTTTTCTCTAAAAATCATGTGGAGCCTTGCAAAACAAGTCTAAACACAGCTTCCGCGCAAAACCAAAACTTGGAATAGCACTTGCCCTTTTTTCACCCTCTCCCTGGACGGGAGAGGGCCGGGGAGAGGGTGACAGAATTGAAAAGTACATTATTATTCGGAAGATTTCATTAGACCACCCGCCCCCTAACCCCCTCCCGTCCAGGGAGGGGGGAAAGACTGAGTAAAAATAAAAAATAATAATGGATTTAGATTTCAATCTCTTTTCCGCCGATAAAAAAGCACCAAAAAAGTCACGCCTGTAAAAAAGAGTAGATTGACGATTCCAAACACTTTAAAGGTAAAATCCTCAGAAACCCAGGCCGCAGGCTCCATCAAAACTAGACAAAAAAATACTCCCAAGACCCACACCAAGCTTAAATCTTCCGAAGATTTTCTCCTATAAATTCTCAGCATGAGGGGGATGTTGAAAAAGGGCAGAATGACTGAAGCAACTAAGCCTATGTTTTTAATCCAAAAATAGTCTTTCATAATGAAAAAATTGATCTATAACCTTTTTTTTAAAAAAGAGGCCATTTTTTTCGCAACAAAATTGGAGAAGTGCCGATGATTGTTTATAGGAGATAATAATTATGACATCCCCACTTTCACTCATTTCATCTGTTGTCCATGTTGTTTTAGGCGAGCCTCGTGTTGAAGCTCCAAAATCCAATCCGGAAAAATCATTGCCCGGTCTTACAGGCATTCCTGATCCTGTTCCCCATCCACAAAGATCTCCTGAGGAGAGTGCCAGACTTTTTTCAAACTCTTCTCCCCTGTCTAAAATTAAAATCACCCCACACGATATGATAGTAGGAAGTGAAACAGTAGGGGGCGTTTTTTTGGGAGCTGCTGCTGTTCTTGCGGTTGCTAGCTTGGGATCTGCGGCTTTCCCCGTCGCTCTCGTGGGACTTCTCGTGTTAGCGGCTTGCGGTGGAGAAATCAGCCCTGTACCTCCTCCCACTTATTCCACTACTCCTCCCGCTTCTCCCACGAATCCCGATTGTGAGGAGCTTAAAAAAACATTGGAAAACCCCACAAGCCCCGATGAAGCCTTAAAAACTTTGGTGGATGCTATTGCCTTTGATGGGATTGATCAAAAAATTGAATTTCAGACAGATTCCTTGGGCGAATCTGTGGTGAGCAATTCTCAAGGGGGTCTGATCAGTAGTTATACTCCCACGCATGAAGATATTCTCACTTATCAAAAAGCGGGTAATTTTGTTTTTCTTTTGATGAAGCACAAAATCGGGGAAGGCTTGTTTGGCCCGCCTTTGCTGCTCGTCTATCAGTCTGATCCCGAACAAAATGACAAATTAATTCCCGTGTTGGTTGCAAACTCCCCCACACTGAATCATGGCAATTCAAATGCTATTTTAATCCCTAATTTCTTTGATCCCCAAGGCATGGGCCTTAGAAATAACGACTCAGAACTCGCTATTCTTGTGGAGGATAAGATCATCACCCTAGATCCCGTAGGCTTGAAAATTATTTCAGGGGATTGGTGTGAAAGCAATAAACCTTCTGGAACTTAATAAGACTCTCCATCCTCTTCTTCCTGCTCCCATTTCAAAACCAGGGGAGGCGCGGCGATGATCTCTTTAAAAGCATTTCCCATGGGAGGAATCTCTCCCAAGCTCGGTTCTACATAACACCAATGATCGACCCGATAAGCGGTAGCTCCTGCTCCAATCCCCTGAGATAAAAACCAGAGCACCCCAGAGCTTTCAGCGCTTGAGGCGAGTGGAAGGCCCCGAGCCACGAGAGCTGCTCGTCCCATGGCGATGGCTTGTCCTCCTGCTGAAAAAACTCCCAGCACAGTTCTGGCAGCCACATAATCTACGGCCAAACAAATGACCTCATCGGGTAAAGCGGATTTCGTAAAATAAGTCCAATCCGGATAAGGGGTTTTTAAAATTTCCCAATTTTGCTGAATATATTCCTGCCCGGAGTCGGTCACAAAATACAAATTAGAAAACAAAGCCGTGCCGGCCATGGCCCAGAGGGGATTTACTCCCACGCCTTTTAAAAATCGCGCGGTTCCGTAGGATACTGCCGCCCCGGCCATTCCCCCCAAAGCAGCGTTTCTCCAACGATGCTCTTCAGAAGATTGATAAGCCACCAAGCCACCTGTCAGCAAGCCTCCCCAGCGGGCAGCTCTCCAGGGGCTTGTATCGGTCAACAAAAGCGCGGCTCCTGCGCCCAGCCCTGTCGGCACCGCAAAGGCTCCCAGACTGATGGCTTTTTCGCCCGTCATGAGCAGATCCGTGTGCAGACTTCCCACGAAAAGAGGATTTTCAGCAATCAGGGATCTGCCTGAAATTTCCTGAAAAGCTTCCGCCGCCGGTTTGGCAATTTGCAAGGTGAGGGGCTGGCGGGCAAAGGCCAAAAGCATTTCTCGTTTTTCATTCAGATCCAAGCCACTTTGATCCACCCTTTTTACAAATTCAGCTTCCTCGATTTCACTCGCTTCAATTTTTTCAAAAATCTCGCGAACGCGGGCTTCCTGTTCTCCAAAATTTGCGCGCGCAAAAAGTTCCTCAATTTTTTTTGAAGCATTCAAATTATTGGGGGTCTGCTCCACGAGTGAGCGGTAGAGGGCTAGGGCGATGAGGGGATGTTTGGTGCGGTTTCCGATCCAGCCACCTTCGTCCGGAAAAAGTTCAACGGTGGTGTTATACCACTCATCTTCCGGATCTTCCGTCGACTCCACAAAATCGCCTTTTAAATAATAGTGATCGGCCAAATCAAACAGGGCTTCCACTCTTTTTTCGGGATCCTTGATTTTGGCAAGATGAAGCCAACGCTCGAAGTGCAGTCTTTTGCCGAGATTTGCCACTTCTTCTGTTTGCCCCTGACTTCTCATGGCCTCCAAAGCTTCTTCGGGAGTGAAAGAGGGATTTTGATTCAAGGCAGCTTCAAAAGCCGAAAGAGCTTTTTCACGGCGCTGCAAAAATCTTTGGGGAAGTTCTTCCTGAAAATAACGAGTGATAGACCAATGTCCCAAAGTGAAGACACGACTTAAAATGTCACAATATTTTTTTTCAAATGTGTTCTCGGCATTTTGAAAAACTTCTTCCTGATGAATGACACGCGTCACAAACCTCAGACTATTGACCAGTATTTCTCTTTCCTGAGCAAAAGATGTGGGCGTTCTCGAAACAGGATATATTCCCGGAAGAGCCATGATCATTTCTCCTTAACGCACAAAAGGAGTGGGCTCTTCGGGCTTGGGGTTCACAGCAGGATCGATCCACTCAAAGATAGAAAAACGAAGCACATTGAGAGCCATCCACCTTTGCCGAAGCATCATATGGGCCATATTGACCAGAGCATGAGCCCCTTCCCAGATGTGCCAATCCGGCTGGGGAATTGTAAGCTCTTGAATAGCACCGGGTGTAAGACTTGCCCGATCCAAAACTGCCGTGGGATCTTTGATAAGAGATTTTTCAAAAATTTGGCGAATGCCGGCTCTTATATCCACAAAAACATCTTTCATTCTTCCGGGAACCGTCTGTCCTAGAAGTGTACTATCTGGCATTGGGCTTCCATCCGGGAAAACCCTCCCCTCAAGAGTCTTTTCGGAAACAAGCCTTCCTCCTGCTGTATCCACCGCATCCCCTAAAACACCTGTAGAAAAAAACGGGTGGCTGGTATCCCCTAAAAGTTTGAAATAACTTTCTACGGCTCTTGCTTTGGCAATAATTTGTGCCAGTGCTTGTTGTGGATTAGCGACATCCTTTAACAGATTTGCAAGGTCGTCTGCGGGATTATTGATCCTTTGCATCAAAGTCTCAAAACTCTCCCGAGCCCATCTCATTCTTTCAGCTTCCGAAACAGTACCCAGATCAATATGAACTCCCGATTGTAGTTCCCTTATTTCCTTTATAAGTTCGACCACTCTTTGACGCGCGTACTGAATCCCCACTAATTCCACCTCTTTGTCTCCCGCAACTTTGGCCACACTTGTAAAGGCATTTTCTGAGCCACTTTTCCAAATCGCTGTCCAGATGTCTCCTAAAACTCCTGATACGACCCTTCTCTCGTTACTAGCAAAACCCACCCAGGTTGCAAATCTACGAAGAGAAAGAGGGACCCAATAACGAATAAACGCCGCACACCTTTGACCCCAAGCGGTCACTGTTGCAAATGTCTGCATGCCGGTAAAAGTTCCTTTCACGAATAGACTCGCCATTCTGAAGGTGGCGATAAAACCCGCAAACTCCTCGGGAAGATGCTTCGCGGTTTCGGGAGTCAGACTTCGAAAAGGGGTTTTTAAATATTCCCAACCCAATCGCTTGGTCCCCATGAAATCTCCAAACCAAGTATACACACCTGCCCCCAATACGGAGACCCCTGCTACCAAGCGAGGCCATAGGAGAGCCCATCCGCTTCTGGCAGGCCCTGCGGCAATCCCTTCCCGCAGCCCCATAGAAATACCTCCTGCGAAAGTAGCAACGACAAGACCTATGCCAATGGCTTCAAGTCTGGGGCTCTCATGTTTGTTCTCTTGGGCTTTCATCAAGGTGACTGCCGCTGCAGCAATCCCCATGATGGTTGCTGCGATTTTGGGTTTGGATCTCGAAAAAACACTGATCACCCCCAGAACCAGAGAAATGGGAGCGGTGAGAACCCCGGCGCCTATTCCCTTGTTAATGCCGGCTCCTATCCATTGATGCAAAGACCCCGACTCTAAATGCAGGGGTTCATTGACCCCTTCCTGCCCTTGAGGAGCCTGAGCCATAGGGGCCAGCTTTCTGAAATTAGCCTGGGCTTGGTAGGCAATATAATGCTCTGTTAAATGATCAAAAGAATCGAGCAGGGTTTTTTGATTCTTTGGACTCAAAGTACTGGCAGCCACAAGCGCCCTAAATCGTGCCTTTTGGGCGTCATCCGGATTTTCGAGATTAAAAATAATTTTGGCTTCCCGGGCAGGCCCCACCTCATCTGCAAAACTGGATTCTTGAAGCAGTAAATCAAAACCGGAAACTTCTAAAACAGGTCGTGGGCGACCGGGATAATCAAAGTTTTCCGTCAGACGATCTTGTTGACTCAGTTCCAAATGGCTGGCAAAAATAAGGGCCTTGAATCTTTCCTGGTCTGCACTTTCAGGGCTTTTCAACAGGAATAGTCTTTTTGCTTCTTGAGCCTCTTCTACACTTGCAAAATTGGAAGCCTGAAAAAGAATGGGAAGGGCACGCCCCACTAAAACATCAGGATAATCCTCTCCCTCTTTGGAATCTCTCTTGAAAAAGGGGCTCACATTTTTAAAAACTTTTTCGGTGGCTATTAGGGTGGCTTTATCCAAGCCAAGCTTTTCGAGCTCTTCTTTTTGTTTTTTGGTATATTGATCAAAATCAATACAATTCATTTCGGCCAATCTTTTTTCCAACTCCTCTTTGGGATAAACCGCCAAAGCCAGTCTGGCTTCAAAAAGTCCCAGCACTTCAGCGGCTTTTGTTGTCTCTCCCCGCTCGGGACTGGAAATCTTGTCTTGGGGAAGATTGGGAGCCAACTGATCAAATTCTGCCCGTCTTGCTGCCTGATAAATGGCAACCTGGATGCGCTCTTTCAAAATATCTTTTTCAGGATCCCCCAGTGAAATTTGCTGCATGACCCCTGAAATAGCTTCATCCGAAACCTTTTTACCCAAAGTGGCATTTTCTAATATTTGAAAATAAGCCGTCCTCTGGGAATCTGATATTTGATCCAAAAGAATCTCATCGTTTTGATTACGATTCACAAGACCCAAAGAGTGATGAAGCCGGCTGACAGCATTTTGAAGAATCGATCGCGCTAAAAGAGGTTCCCGACCAAAAATACCTCTTAAGCCCCACTCTATGTCCATTCTTTCCATCTTGCCTTTCTCAGCGGCTTTGGCGAGAGCCAGATGGGCGGCCATGCGCTCTACTGCAGGCAAGTCACTATTTGTGCGCCATACACTTAAACTTGCATGGGTCTCCAGAACCTGAAATTTGGCAACTTCCCTCTCTGCCATAAAAGCAAAGATTCTTTGACAATCCCAATCGGGGTGATCCCGTGCAATTCCTTTCAGGGTGTCAATTGCGTCATTGGCCACCCGAAAAGCCTGGGTGGCGGCCTCTGCATCCCAACGTTCTTGAGCGTCTACAATCCAGGGAGCCCAAGGGATATCCAAATAGAATTTCATGACCCAATTTCCGTGGGTCTCTTTTCTCTCGTCCAAGGCCGTATGACGAGCGCCTGCTGTGACATTTAACATATCAATGATGTATTCGATGCGACTGGTTTCGCTGTCATCCCCGACTCCAAGTTGTCTCTGTCTTGAATCATAGCCATCGATATTCGTTTGGATGGCAAAATCCCGAAAACGACTGGGTGAAATCGTATAATAGTTCAGTACTCCACGGGCTTGGGCAAAAAATTCCGGAACAGAATGACACCCCGTTTTGTCTAGCCAATACTGTCGTCGGGGATGCAGCTCAAATTCTTCCATCGTCAACACATAATCCTGGTAAACGGAGGGGGAATCTTCAAACTGAACACAGGGAGAAGAATCTGCTTCTTCTTTTTTTGAAGGGGCTTCTTTTCCTCCCGTGATGGAATGGTACACAGAAGAAATCCATTCAAAGGCCGGAATGGAGGCATGACTTTTTTCACTTTCAGCCAGAACAACGCCGAGCATGTTTCTAAGATTGATGCAGGCGGGCGTATCCTTGCGAAGAACTTCGCCTCCAAGTCTCTTGAACCCTACATCGGCCAAGGCTTGAAGAATGGGATCTGCCCGAAGGCTTGCTTCACTTCGGGGTTCTTTTTCCAACCAGGCAATGAAGGCCGTCAGATCGATGGATTTTTGAAGAGGTCTTCCGGTCAATTTTCGATTGATCAAAAGAGCCAAGGGCATGGCTCTTTGCATTTCATCCCGAATCTCACCGGCTGAGGTCCCCTCACCCGTTTTTGAGATTTCTTCATCCGTCAAAGTGCCATCTTTATTTTGATCCAACTCTGTCCACCTAAAAAGTTCAAAGTAAAGGCCCACCATTTGATAGTTTCTATCGAGGGGTTGAATCAATGAACGCTTTAAAGGATCCTCGGCAAATTTTTCATCAAAAAAACTCAAGGTAAAACGACGAATGGCTGCTTCACGTTCCGTGCGACCCTTACCAGAAATAAAAGGATCTTTTAATTTGTCCCGAAGCTTTGTCGCGAACTCGGTAAAAAAAGGCAGGGCCTCTTGCAGGGGTTTTAAATTGATCCCTTTTTTCATTTCTCCGGCAATGCGTCTGCTGCTGGCAATATTATCAGCAAGTTGTCTGGCAAGATCTAAAACTTCACAGGCACTTCTCCCTTTAAAAACGGTTTCGCTTTTAGGAAGACCCTTTTCTCTCTCAAGATATTTTTCTGCTTCAGCTAGAGTCAGGCTTTTATCTTTACCTGCCATTTCGGCGTAAATCGCAGCCATGCTTCTCTCTCTGTCAGCAATATTCAACTCACCCGGAGCATTTTTAGGAATACCGATTAAGGAGTTTACATCTACAGAAGTGCTATTACCACATTTAGGTTCGCCCATAATTCCCTCGCTTTACTTGGATGTATCGGAGGGGTTTTTAAAATGTTGCTAAAAATAATTTGCACGCCTTCAAATTTTTTTACGCAACTCCTTTTGAAGAGTGCCGATAAGCTCTATTAGAAGTTGTTTTTCCCTCTATTCACCCTCTCCCTTTGACGGGAGAGGGCCGGGGAGAGGGTGATACGATTGAAAAGTACATTATTTGGATTTGTTAAGGAGGCTTTATGGGCGATGAAGTTTATATCAGGCGGGCGGGGAAAGCCCCGGAAGCAGAGACAAAATTTTTGGAGAATCCTATCCAGTGGATGGATGAAGCAATCACTCCAATAAAAATGACATTGGATAGAAATCCGTGGGACTATGCTGCCCAAAAGATTACGGCTCTCAGCACATTGGCTCTTGGATATTGGTACAGATCGCGCTCTACTAAAGTTGCAAACAAAACTTTAGAAGCCCGTTTTGTAAAGGCCTGCGCGGAGAAGGGAGGAGTACAGCCTGGAAACAATCAGGCTGAATTACAAAGCCAGTTGCGTGAAAAATCGACCTATCGAGGATGGCTCAAATGGACTGCGCCTTTTAAGCCCAGAATACCAAAATGGTTCCCCTTCGGGGGAGGAAAACTCATCGGGAGCTTTTCTCTCCCCTTTTCCACTAACTTCACACGCTTTCGTTGGGGAGGAGGAGCCTGGTTGGAAACCTTTCCCTTCAATGTGGTTAGAGCGGTCTTAAGTAAAATTCCTTTCATCAATCGATTTGATTTTATTAGAAACCCCACTTACCAAAAATGGATCAATGAAATTGTGGGGGGAGCCGAGAATACAGAAATCAACTGTGGAGAAAAACCTGCCAAACCTGTTGTCGTTGATGCAGCACTTGCTGCAGAGCTTGAAAAAGCATTACCTGAATCAGAAGATGAAAGCGCAGTTACTCCTGCAGCAGCACCAGAAGCCGAAGCTCCTGCAGGCTTAACAACACCAGAAAGCGAGCGCGCAACCTTTGGAATGCTCCACTATATTGATGTGCAACCGGGAGAACTCGTCAGTACAAAAATTGCGGGGCTGCCTATTTCAGCAAGTGCCCGAGCCAATGCTTTTGCAAACGCGGGGAGTTCTTTGGAACTGGCTCCGAATACTTATGGCTATACCACGCCTATGGTGGTTCCGGTGGCAGCTGTGAGTACGGTGGCACTTCCTACCTCTAGCAAGGTGTTGGATTTTTTCAGGATATCATTCCGGACCTTCATCGGAGCGAATTAAAAAAAGAGGTTTTTGTTCTCAATATTCTTCTCCCCCCTCCCTGGACGGGAGGGGGTTAGGGGGCGGGTGGTCTAATGAAAGCTTCCGAATAATGTACTTTTCAATCGTACACCCTCTCCCCAACCCTCCCCCGTCCAGGGGGAGGGGGAACAGAGAGAAGCTTCCATTAAATTTCTTTGAAACGGAAACCATCGGGTCTCACGCTAATCAAAGAACACGGGGCATGGCGGGCCACATGGGTGGTCAAAGACCCCAGGTGTTTGTGAAAAAGAGCAGACCTGCCGTGAGTGCTCATGACCACGGCGTCGAACTTTTCTTTTTTAAAAACTTCTTCCAGTTTTGTTTTGACAGAGCCTTCCAACAATTCTGTTTTCAGTTCCACTTTTGAAAGATGGGCTTCTTCGACCCATTTTTGAAATTCTTCTTTCACCATTTCTTTCATTTTGAGTTCATGTTCGGTGGTATCAATCATGGCAAACGACGGAACATAAGAAGGTTCAAAAACGTGCAGCAAATGAACTGCAGCCCCAAAAAGCTTGGCCAAAAAAAGCCCCAGATGAAAACCTGCCCGGGCATTTTGAGAAAGATCGGTGAGCAATAAAATTTTCTTGGGGATGGAAAACACTCCGCGTTGCATCCAGACTGGGCATTCGGAAGTGCGAATGATATTTTCGGCAACGGAACCCAATAAAATCCTCTCAAGATCTTCTTTTCCGTGACTGCCCACCACCACAAATTGAATTTTCTGTTGTCGCGCGTAACGCACGATATCCACGAAAGGCACACCCACATTCACCTGGATAGCCACACCTTCTGTTTGTTTAATCTTTGAGGAAACCCGGGCAGCCAATTCTTCAGAGGCTTTCTTCTCAATCTGGTTGACGAGCTCAATATTGACAGGCCCAAAAAAATGACCATCAAAAGGCGTCTGGCTGACCACATGCAAAACCGTGAGTTTTCCTTTTACCTGCTGAGCCAGATAAGAAGCCGCTTGCAAAGCTTCTTCAGAAGAGGGGGAAAAATCATCGGCCACTAAAATACGTTCGATGGGTTTCATCATGGTTTTTTATCCTTTGCCCCTCCCCCCTCCTTTGCAAGGAGGGGTCAGGGGGAGGTAGAACAAGGAAGAAGCGAAGGATCTCCTTGTTTAAAATGCAAATGCTCTTTAGAGCTTCTACCCCACCCTAACCCTCCCCTTGCAAAGGGGAGGGGATTATTGTTTATCCACATGATTCTACGACGATCCTTTTTTCTGATACAAACTTCTTAACCTCAAAAAAATTTCATCATACTGATGATTTTTAAAATCTGGGTAACTCCAGGGAAAAGGCTGAATTTTATCCTTCATAAAAAAAAGCACATTCTCCAGATAAATCCCGGCTGAATGATAAATCCGCTGACCCGCATAATGGGTGGAGCTTAAAACCACCTTGTACAAATCCAGATAACCCGGATCCAAATTGATTTTTCTTTGACCCTCATGCCGAAAACGTTCTTCAAGCCCCAGGCAGGCCATTTTGATGAGGGCAATTTCTCCGGGATCCACCGGACGGGTAAAAGACACAAAGCTTCTAAAAAGAGGCGTGCCCATTTCTTCGAAAAGTTTTTGGCTGTTGGTAAAAGGAGTCGGCTCCGATTCATAATCGATCAGCCCCCACCGTCGCATCATAAATTCTTTGGCCTCACTGCGCATGGGCTCCTCGCGGTAAATCAGGCTCACGATGAGCTTTACAGGTTCTACAGAGTACACAAAATCTCTTTCTCCTCCCCTTGAGATCAAGGGGAGGTCGGGAGGGGTTTGAACACTAAATCCCTCTCAAAAATTCACATAGAGTTCTCACCATAATTCCGGTACCTCCCTTGGGACAATACGCCCAAGGCTTGTTCGCCCAACTGGGGCCGGCGATATCCAGATGAGCCCAGGGCACAGAACCCACAAACTCTTGCAGAAAAAGGCCGCCATTAATGGTGCCCCCGTACGATCCCCCAATATTTTGGATATCCGCCACCGTGCTTTTGATTTCTTCTTTATACTCCTCTACCAAGGGAAGTTCCCACAAATTTTCACCGGATTTTTTACCGGCATTCATCAAAGCTTCGGTGAGTTTTTTATCGGTACTTAAAATGGCAGAATAAAGATCCCCTAAAGCCACCAAACAAGCACCGGTTAAGGTCGCGAGATCAATCATCCAATCGGGTTTTTTCTGGGCCGCAAAAGCCAGGGCATCCGCCAGAATCAGCCGGCCTTCGGCATCGGTGTTTAAAACTTCTACTGTTTTCCCACTATACATTTTGAGGACGTCCCCGGGCCGCATGGCTCCGCCGCCCGGCATGTTTTCGGCGGAAGGAATATACGCATGCACTTCTACCTGGGGCTTCAACTCTTTGAGGGTACGCATCACGCCCAAAAGTGTGGCGGCCGCACTCATATCATCTTTCATCGTCTCCATGCTTTTGGGAGGTTTCAAAGAAAGACCGCCAGAATCAAAAGTGATGCCTTTTCCAATCAGTGCAATTTTCTTTTTGGGTTTTCCAGAGGGACGATAAACCATTTCGATGAGAACCGGAGGAAACCGCGAACCCTTACCCACTCCCACAATGCCGCCCATGCCCATTCTTTTAAGTTCTGCGAGCTTGTAAACCCGTGTGCGAATTCCCGAAATTTTCTGGGCTTCTTTCGCCAAAAACTCGGGCGGTTTGTCGGCCGCCGGAATGTTGATGAGGTCTCGCGCGTAATTTGTTGCCTGCGCCAACACGCGCCCTCTTTCGATGCCGTGCTGGGCCGCTTTGCCCTGGGAAGAATGGGAAAGTGCAAAAATAACCTGAAGAGAAGAAGTTGTCTTTTCGCTTTTGGATTTGTATCGATCAAAACGATAATCTCCCAGCACAAAACCTTCGGTAATGGCTTGCACGGCTTCTTCCAAAGAAGAAAAATTTTCGGCTATTTCTGACAAAACAAAAACCAGTTTTTTAATTTTAAGTGCCTGGGCCAGACTTGCGAGTTTTCCCCCCACCTTGCGAAGAACTTCAAAATCAAGTTTCTTTTTCTCACCCAAACCCGCCACAGCTACATAAGAAGATTTGATTTTGTAATGGGTATGAAAATTTTTTATTTCCCCCACCTTGCCCTTAAACTCTTCTTTCTTGAGCGTTTCAGAAAGAAGACCCGCCAAGAGCTGATTGACATGCTCTAGAGCAGATCCTTTTTCGATTTTGCCTTCGATAAAAGGCAACACTAAAACTTCTGCAGATGTTTTTTCAATTTTTTCGGTGGATGTGATGAATTGAATCATTTTTGCCTCACCCTCCCCCTCACCCCCTCCCCTCGAGGGAGGGGGCAGGGGGAGGGGGAAAATTTTTGTGGTTAGAAAATAAAAAAAGCTATAACAAGGTGCCTCTCACTTTCAAAGGAGATTTTAAGATGGGCGACATTCTTCTCAAACAAGAAAATCACATGGCAGAAATTTGTCTGAATCGACCCGAATCTCTGAACGCTTTCAATGTTTCTCTCGCCACTGAACTGGGGAAAATTCTGGGGCAAGTGGCAAAAGACAAAAAAATTCGCGCGGTGATCTTGCGTGGAAAAGGCCGGGCTTTCTCTGCCGGCGGGGACCTTAAAATGTTTCATGAAATGCTTCCTCGCGCGGACCGTGGATTTCAAAAAATCAGTTCCCTTTTAAATCATGCAGTTCAAACAATTCGCAAGATGCCCAAACCCGTCATCGCTGGAATTCATGGCCCCGCTTATGCGGCCGCTTTTGGCTTGGCACTTTCTTGCGATTTAATTTTAGCTTCTGAATCTGCCAAGTTTTCCGCTTCTTATATTAATGTCGCTTTGACCCCTAACGGAAGTGCCACGATTTATCTGCCTCGTCTGGTGGGTTGGCACCGGGCGGCGGAACTTTTTTTTACAGGTCGTGTCCTTTCTGCGAAGGAAGCTTATGAATGGGGAATTGTAAACCGTGTCGTGAAAGATTCAGACTTTGAAACCGCCCTTTGGGCTTGGGCCCAAGAACTTGCGAAGCAGCCCACAGCCGTCATTGGAAAAACCAAACAGTTGATGAATCAGTCTTTGGGGATTTCACTGACCTCTCAACTGGAACAAGAAAAAAAGACCATTGCTTGGTCTTCGACGACTCCTGAGTTTGCGGAGAGAGTGACCCAGTTCGTAAAAAAATAAATTCTCAACACCCTACTTCTTCCACTTAATCGAACACCCCATCGAGGGCATCTGTGTGGAATCCGGGTTCTGGTCAGCAAGAAGGGCATCGATTGCCTCACGGATTTCATGCCTTGTGACTTTGTCAGGATCTTTCCAGGAGTCATCGAGTCGGCCGTGATAAGCCAGTTTACGATTTTGGTCATAAACATAAATGTCCGGCGTACACACGGCCTGATAGGCTTTGGCGACTTCCTGGCTTTCATCGACGAGATAGGGAAAACCGTAATTTTTCTCTTCTGCACGCTTTTTTAACCGGAAGGGATGATCTTCGGGATATTCTTCAAAATCATTGGAACAGATCCCGACCAGCTGCACGGATTCTTTTTCGTAATCTTTACGCAGTTGAATCAGGCGATCTTCAATGGCCTGCACATAAGGGCAATGCACACAAATGAACAGAAGGACCAGGATTTTTTTATCCTTGAAATTTTCAAGGGAATATTTTTTGCCATCCAAGGCATTCACCAAGTTAAAGGGTGTTGCAGAAGCACCTAATGCAAGATTTTCAGAGTTTAAGAGAGCCATATATTCCTTTCAAAGAAAAATACCTCTGAGAACCTGTGTTCTGGAACGGCATTTTTCAAATCACTCTCCCCCTTAGCGAACACAGTGAGCGAGAGGGGAAGGCTCCAACGGCTTTGCCGATGGAGGGGGCGACGCGAGCCCCTTATATATCAAGCTTGGCAAAATCTGGCGTCAGAAGATTTTGACAAAAAGTGGAAGAATACAGGTTCTCAGAGGTATTTTAAAAATTTACTCCTAGATTTTTTCTGTACTTGGGTTATTCTGGAAAATCCTATGTTTAATCATTCTTCTCCCAAAGGCTATTCATCAGGTTTAGAAGGTGAATTCGAGGGATTACAATTTCAATATAAAATTGCCTTCGACCCCAAAACAAATGCCTTACTCATCAAAGTATTTCAAGAAAACAAACCTGTTACCCGCTTTGAGAAATTTGGAATTCACATTTTAAATTTGCAAGATCGATTCTCAAAATCAAACACTCTTCATCCTTTGCATTTGGACTTTATTCAACATCTTCTCCGATTTGCCAAATTAAACTCCTGGGAAGGCTACTATGTTCTTCCCCGTACTCAAACCGCTTACTTTCTTCAAAAACTTTCCAAGTTTGAAAATACAAAATCTTTTTTGACTCAAAAACCGGTTGTTTTTTCCAAAAAACTACTCATCCCCCTCCTGATCCTGGAAGAGAAATCTTTTCGCGAAATCCATCTGACACTCCAATGGCAAAATGAATCTCTTGCTTTACCAGAAAACTCTCCGCTTGTTCTCTTTGCCGGACATCGGCCCTGGGCAAAGGTGGGAGAAGTTTTTTATCCCCTGAAAAATACCAAAATAGATCCATGGTTGGAACAATTTAATGAGCAAGGTCAGTTGACTCTCACCGGTTTGGAGGCCCTGGACTTCATCCAAAACCATCTGCCTGTTCTGATCAAAAGAGAAGAAGTTATTCTACCCCCTTCATGGGAGCCCCCCCAGGTGATCCGCGAAAAACCTGAGTCTCATTGCAAGATCGATGAAAACCCAAAAACCCGGCAACTTCTTTTGAATCTCCACTTCTCTTACGCGGGCCATTTGATGGCTCCTTTTGAAAAAGATTCTGATTTGTTGATGGAAATAAAAGCTCCCGAAAAAACACTGCTCCTCTGCCGTGATTTGGCTCATGAACGGGAAACCCTTGAAAAGCTTTACTCCAAAGGCTTTCATCGGGTGGGTACCTCCCAATTTGAAATGAAAGAAGAGGAGGCTTTTAATTTCATCTCCGAAGAACTTCCCTCTCTTAAAGAAGCAGGCCCTGTTTTGGGAGAAGAAAAATTGCGTCGTTTTCACCTCCATTCGCATTTAAATAATCAATCGCTGAAAGCCCAAGTCACTTCCCAGGGAATTGACTGGTTCACTCTGGATTTAAAATATAAAATTGATGATCTTGAAATCCCTTTTGAAGTGGTTCAAAGCCTGATTCAAAAAGGACAGAACTATTTTAAAATTCCTGGCAAAGGGTTTGCGAAAATTGATCGCCAGCAAGTGCTAGACCTTGAAGAAAGTCTTGTAGAACTGGAGGGCAGCAAAAATGAACAGGGGAATTTTCAATTCAAGAATTTTCATGCCCTTTATTTGCAGGAACTTTTACCTGTCGATTGGAGCCTGCACGAATCTCTTAAACGGGCGAGCGAATCTTTAAAGAACCTTGAAAAAATTCCTTCTTATCCCCTGCCTGAAACCATCCAGGAAGTTCTAAGACCCTATCAACAACAGGGTTATCACTGGTTACATTTTTTGCATGAATATCATTTCCACGGGATTTTGGCGGATGACATGGGTCTCGGGAAAACCTTGCAGGCTCTTGCTTTCCTGCTCGACTTAAAAAACAAAAAAGGGCAATCCCCCACCCTGATTTTGGCGCCTACTTCCGTTGTTTTTAATTGGGCCCATGAGGCCACCAAATTTACGCCTGATTTAAAATTCCTGATTCTTACAGGTGCTGATCGTAAAAAAAATTACTCCCAGATTCCCGGGATGGATTTGGTGCTCACCAGTTACGCTATTTTTCGCCGCGACGCGGCCTTTCTTTGCGAACAAAAATGGCGGGCGGTGATTCTGGACGAAGCCCAATATATCAAGAATTTTCGCAGCAAAACAGCCTCTCTCGTCAAAAAACTTGAGGCAGAACAACGCTTGGCTCTTACCGGAACGCCTTTGGAAAACAGGCTTTCCGAGCTTTGGTCCATTTTTGATTTTTTGATGCCTGGTTTTTTGGGAAGCATCGCACAATTTCAACGCCGTTATCAAAAACCCATTGAAGAAGAACAAAACTCCCAGGCCCTGGAGCGACTCAAGAAAAAAATATATCCCTTTCTCTTGCGCCGTCAAAAAGAAGAAGTGGCACCCGAACTGCCTCCCAAGACTGAAATTGACCAGGTTTGTGAAATGACCCCGGAACAACGAAAAGTTTACGAGCAAATCCTCCTCACCTCTCGTCGCCTTGTTTTCAATGAAGTGGAAGAAAGGGGAATTGAAAGAAGCCACATTTCTATCTTAACGGCTCTTCTGCGCTTAAGACAGGTTTGCTGTCATCCCCAACTGTTGGGAGAAAATTTCAAAGAGAAAGATTCCGGAAAATTTGAAATGTTCAAGGAACTTTTGGAAGAAATTTTAAGTGAAGGCCATCGCGTGATTGTCTTCAGCCAATTTGTACAAATGCTCACTTTGCTTCGCAAATGGCTGGATGCCCAAAAAATTGCCTATGAATACCTCGATGGCAGAACTCGCAAGCGGGAAGAACATATCCGGAATTTTCAGACAAATAATGAGATTGGCGTTTTTCTCATCAGTCTCAAGGCAGGAGGGACGGGACTCAACCTGAGCGAAGCCGATTATGTCATCCACTACGACCCTTGGTGGAACCCTGCCGTACAAAATCAGGCCACAGATCGCGTACATCGTCTGGGCCAAACACAACATGTCTTTGCATACCGCCTGATTACCCAGGATAGTGTGGAAGAAAAAATACTCACTCTTCAACAACGCAAAAAAGACCTTTTCACAGGCCTTCTCACCGCAGATTCAAAACTGGGGAAACAACTTTCTTATGAGGATTTGGAATATTTATTTTCTTAAACAGCATCAATTTTTGCCGCTAAAATAAAATCGTTTTCGGAGAGCCCGTGAATGGCGTGAGTCCAAATTGTCACATCCACCTGATTGTAATGAACTGAAAAATCGGGGTGATGCCCTTCTGATTCAGCAATGTCGGCCATTTGGTTGATAAATTTCATAGCCTCAACAAAATTTTTAAACTTGAAAAGTTTTTGGATCTTGTCTTCTTGCAATTTCCAGTCTCGAACTTGTGTTAAATAGTTTCGAACCTGATCCGGGTTTAATTTGGGAATTCCCCCTTCACAAGACACACATTTTTTGGATTTTAAATTCATTTTTTTCCTTTCTCTCCCCTCACCCCCGCATACGGGGCCGTTCGCGGCCTGCCCCTCTCCCCACGGGGGAGAGGGTAAAGGAAAGGGATTTGAATATTAACAGCATTTCAAGGTATCTTCCAGACATGTCTTCTCCTAAAAAAATCGATCGATCCTGGCACTACGAGTTGGATAAAGAAGGAGTCCTTTGGCACGAAGGAACCGAGCTGGAAGATCCAAGCCTGCTCAAATTCTTCATGGAAAAAATCGAGCAGCTTCCCGATGGCCGATTTCATGTGCTTTGCCAAGGGGAAGATTGTTTTATCACTGCAGAAGATGTGCCCTATGTCGTTCAAAATGTAAATATCACCCCAACACAAGTTGAGCTTGTTTTTCCCGGGGATTATCGGGAAAAACTGGACCCATCCACTTTATACGTGGGAAAGGAAAATGTTCTTTATTCTCTCGTTCGAAACCAGAAATTTACCGCCCGATTCAATCGGAAATCTTATTTGGAACTTGCAAAGCATATTCAATTCGACAAAAAACAAAAAAACTACACTCTCGTTCTTAATGGAAAAAAATTTCCTGTTCATGGAGTATAAAAAAACGAGGTATCCTTATGAATAAATTTATTTTGGGGTTCTTTTTATTTTTTTTATTTTTCTCCCGAAACCCGACAGGACTCACTCAAGAAAAACTTCCCCCCATTTTAGAACTACCCCCTTCTGTTCCCTTTGAAATTCTGTCACCTGTGGGAGCCGGTAAAAATACAGTAGAGGAGGCTCGCCTGCAAATGCAACGCGAAGCCAAAAAAGTAAACGCCGAAGCCATTATCTCTGTGCACTGCAAACCGGGCGGGATTAAAAGGCAGGCCCTCACTTGGCAAAATATAGATGCTTATTGTCAGGGGAAGGCGATTCGTTATTTGAAATAATGTAGCGCCTTGTTTCTTTCATCTTCTTGGCGAGTAGCATTCCACTTCAATTCTTTCTGCATCATTTCGATCACTCTGGGAAGAACCTGGACAGCGACCTTCTGATCCAGAAAAGCAAGCCTCATGCGGCGAGCCAAAATATCAATAGCTGTTTGCGCTCCCTCTTCACGAACTCCATAAACCACTTCGGCTTCCAGATAAGGATGCCCTTCGGCCAAGCGAGATCCATAGCCATTTTGAGCAAGTTGTAACACTTGTCGTGCACGAACCCCGTAGGAACAAGTCAAATGATGGGCGATATCCCTGGAAAGCTTGAAATCTTTTTCTAGTTCCTGGGCCAAGCCAGGCTTGAAACCTTCTGCTCCCACCAAAAAAATCTTTTCGGTCTGGGAAGGTTTTGTTTTCAAAGCTCCTATTTTAAGAGCTTGGTTGACCGCATCGAGAGCCATTTTGCGGTAAGTGGTCCATTTGCCACCTGTAATGGTGAGTAGGCCTGAGCTACTCACCTGAATAATATGATCCCGCGAAAGTTTCGCTGTATCGACTGCTTTGGGATTGGAAACCAAAGGCCGTAAACCCGACCAGGCGGATTTTACTTCTTCTCTTTTGATGGGAATACCCAGGTATTTTTTGAGATGACGCAAGATGTAAGTAATCTCTTGCTCTGTGGGTTTGGGATTTTTTTCAATCACAGCAGGGTTGTCGGTGGTTCCCACCAAAGTATGACTGAGCCAGGGCAGCAAAAAAATCACACGGCCATCTTCGGTTTTGGGAATAAGAAGCCCCATATCCGGAGGACAAAATTTCGCATCGAGCACAATATGAACTCCGGAACTCGCGGTGAGCAAAGGTTTGCACGAGGGTTCATCCATTTTTCGAAGACTATCGACAAAAGGACCCGTGGCATTGATGACAACTTTGGCAGTGACATCAAATTTTTCACCGCTGATCAAATCGTGAAGTTTGGCCCCTTTTATTTTTTCCTTCTCTTTAAGAAGAGCGGTGACTTCCACATGATTTAAAACTACAGCTCCTTTTTCTACAGCCGTGAGGGCCAAGCAAACATTCATGCGTGCGTCATCAAATTGTCCATCCGAATAAATCACTCCGCCTTGCAGATGTTCTGACTTAAGAAGAGGGAACTTCGCGCGAGCTGCTTTGGCATTGATCCAACGGCTACGAAACAAATTGGCCCGGCCTGCCAAAGCATCATACATCTTGAGCCCTACCCGGTAATAAGGGCCCTGATACCATTTATAGAGGGGAGTCAAAATGGCCAAGGGACGAGTCAGATGAGGAGCAATTTTCAAAAGAGTCGCGCGTTCATGAAGCGCATCGCGGACTAAAGCTAATTGGCCGCGGTCTAGTTTTTTTACAGCTTGTTCGAGGTAACGAACTCCTCCATGAATCAGTTTGGTGCTTTTACTGGAGGTTCCAGAGGCAAAATCGTCCCGTTCCACCAAAGCCACCCGAAGCCCACGGGTAGCGGCATCTAGAGCGATGCCTGCTCCTGTGGCACCCCCCCCAATGACTAAAATGTCAAAAGATTGTTCTTTCAGTTGATTCAAAAGGGTTTCTCGGTGCATCATATAATTTGTTGGTTATAGCGAAAAACACAATATGAACCCAAAAGAAATCTATCTCTCCAAGAAAAAAACTTTGGATGAATTTTTAAATCTGATTCAATCCAAAGATCGGATCTGCGCCTCCATTGCGGGCGGGCAACCTCGAACTCTCTTGAACCATCTTTCAAATAAAAAAGATATTGGGGAGATTCATCTTTTCACGGGGCTCTCTGCCTTTCCTTACCCTGTTTTTGCAAATCCAAAGGTTTATGTCACCAGTGGTTATTATGGCCCTGTCGACCGCATGCTGAATGAAATGGGGGCCAACATGGCTTATATGCCGCTTGCTTTCACCGATTTTGAACTCTATGCGGAAAGTTTTAAACCCCGGGTGGTGATGACGACTTTGTCAGCCATGGATGAGCAAGGTTATCTCTCCTTTGGAATCAATGCCGAGGCTTCTTATATTCCTTTTTTAAAAGCAGCCAGAGATCCTCATCAGTTGGCCATTGCAGAAGTCAACCCGCAAATGCCGGTGGTAAAAGGTTTGGCAGAATTGGGAGACAACAAAATTCACATCCGTGAAATCGATGCAATCATTGAAAGTGATCAGTCTGTTTTGGATGCCACGGCTCATGAGGCAAGTGATGTGGAGAAAAAAATTGCCACACAAGTCGTCCAACTCATTCAAAGTGGAGACACTTTGCAGTTTGGTATTGGAGCAATTCCCAATCTGGTGGCTGAACAGATCAGTAAAAGCGACCTCGGTCATTTTGGAATTCATTCAGAAATGATCAGCGATGGTTTTCTCATTTTAATGGAATCCGGAAAAATTACGAATACCCAAAAAGGTTTTCATGAGGGGAAATCCGTTTTTAGTTTTGCCTTGGGCTCTCAAAAACTCTACGACTGGTTGGATGAACGAAATGGAAAAAACCAGGGCCGTGCCGTAGCAGCCCCCGTTTCGTATGTGAATGAACCTTACCTCATCGCAAAAAATAAAAACATGGTGAGTATTAATTCGGGTTTCATGATTGATATGTCCGGCCAAATTTGCTCGGAGGCCATTGGAGAAAGGCAATATAGCGGAGTCGGGGGTCAACTCAATTTTGTACAAGGCGCCTTTCATAGCCCGGGGGGACGAAGTATTCTTTGCATCAAATCTTCGGTGATAATTGATGGAAAACGTTATTCGAATATTGTGGAATCTCTTCCCCCGGGATCGATCATTTCAACTCCTCGTCATTATGTGCAATATATTGTGACTGAATATGGAAGTGTGAATCTTTATGGTTTAAGTGATGAAGATCGGCCAGAAGCCCTGATTCCACTGGCCCATCCCGACTTTCGGGATCCACTGCTGGAACAAGCCAAATCCCGCAACAAGAAAAATTATAAATCTCGGTCCAATGGATAGGGCCCTCATGAAAACCGAAGTTCCCCGTTACTCTCCTCATTTGCCTTTGCCCCTTTATCGTTACATCCCTGGGAAAGGCCCTAAAGACGAACATCGTAAAGATCTCCCCAAAATAAAAAAACGCGATTTTTCTGAAGCCTACCGGTATGGCATTGATTTATTCAATCATGAATTTTATTACGAGGCCCATGAAGTTTGGGAAGAGTTATGGCATGAAGTGGGGCATTCCACACTTCAAGGAAAATTTTTAAAAGCACTCATTCAACTTTCAGCCATTCAATTAAAACTCATTCTTCAAGAAACAAAACCTGCCCACAGGTTGCAAACGAGCGCCCAGAAGCTACTGGAAGATATTTTGTTATCAATGCATGTTAAAAATTTTATGGGGATTTCACTGCCTGATTTAATTCAACAGTCCAGGCAATTTGAAAAATTTCAGATCAAGTTCAGCCTGTAACCTTCTTTAAATTTTCTTCGCGCTCGGCACATTTAATACAATTTCTGCAGGGCTGCCTGCCTTGCGGTGCGATGCAAGAAAAAGACAAATGAAGGGGAAGATCTTTTCCTTTTTTTAAAACTTCTTCTTTGGTGAGTTTTCGAAAAGGAGTCAGGATCTTAACCTTAAAGGCAAGTGCCGTGGATGCCACTTTTTCAATATCCCTAAAAAATTGGGGGCTAGCATCCGGGAAAGGATTTGTCTTTAAGGTTCCCAAGGCAAGAGCCGGTATTTTTTTTGCGGCACAAAAAGTGGATGCTTTTGAAAGTAAAAGCAAATTGCGCCCCAAAAGAAAATCAGAATCATGCCTGGCCTTGTAACCGGGGACTTTCTTGCCGGTAAGGGCCCAGGCCTTTGGGTCAATGTCGACAAAAGGAAATTGTAAAAGGGTAAGGGGCTTTATTTTTTTGTTGGGTAAAGCACGTAGAAACTTCTTCAACCAAAAAATTTCCGCTTTTTCCCAAAAAAAACCGAACTGAATATAAAGCGGATAAACCCGCTCATAACCTTTAAGTAGCTGGGCCACTAAAACATTGCTGTCAAAACCTCCACTGGTTAATACCGCCACAGATGATTTCATCATTTTCTTTTACATTGAAAAGCTTCTCTGAAACAAGTTAACAATTCCGTCTCATGGACCTTCAAAATAAAACTGTTTTAATCACCGGAGCTGCCAAAAGAATTGGCAAAGAAATTGCCCGTCATTTTGCCAAAAAAGGCGCTCATGTCCTCATCCATTATCGTAATTCCCGCAAAGAAGCTGAAGAACTCGCGCAGGAACTTAAGCTTCTCAAAATAAAAACCCATCTTTATCAAGCGGATCTTACCCGGCAAAACGACATTCAAAAAATGGTGACTCAAATTCTAAAGGAAAATGAGGGAGTCGATATTCTTGTGAATAATGCTTCTATTTTTTATCCAACTCCTTTTGGAAAAATTACTGAAAAAGATTGGGATCAATTTTTTGCCGCCAATCTGAAAGCGCCCTTCTTTCTTTCTCAGGCCCTGGCCCCTTCAATGAAAAAAAAAGGCAGGGGACATATCATTAATATTGCCGACTGGAGTGGTTTACGTCCTTACACGGGTTACCTTCCCTATTGCACTTCCAAGGGCGCATTAATCACCCTGACTCAAGGGCTTGCCAAAACCCTTGCTCCCGAGATAAGGGTCAACGCTGTTTGCCCCGGCCCCATCTTGCCTCCACCCGATTTCACGGAGGATGAAAAAGAAAAAGTCGCGCAAAATACTTTACTGGGCCGCTGGGGGAACCCGGAAGATATTGCCAAAATGGTTGTTTTTTTGGCGGAACAAGAATTCATCACCGGTTCTTACCATCTGGTGGATGGCGGTGAATCTCTCAAATGATTTTTTAATATGTATCACGTATGTAAAGAAATTAATTTTTGTTATGGGCATCGTTTGCTGAACTACAATGGCCCCTGCGCACACCCCCATGGACATAATGGAAAGGTGGAAGTGCATCTTTCCGGATCACACCTGGATTCTTGTGACATCCTGTTCGATTTTTCCAAAATTCGGGAAATGGTAAAAAATTGGATTGATCAAAACCTGGATCATCGCATGATTTTAAAAAAGGAAGATCCCTTGGTAAAAATTCTGCAGGATTTAAACGAACCTGTTTATATTTTAAACAAGAACCCCACCGCTGAAACGATTGCAGAACTCATTTACAATTATTGTGTTTCCCAGAAACTTCCGGTTGAAGAAATCAGGCTTTGGGAAACCCCTTCTTCTTACGCCGCTTACCGGGAAAATTAAAGATGATCATTCGTATTAAAAATTTAAAAGTCAGAGCCCTGATCGGTCTGGAAGACTGGGAAAGAAAAGAAAAACAAAATTTGCTGATCCATGCCGAGCTACATATCGATGGTAAAAAATCCGGCCAGTCGGATGCGATTGAAGATACCCTCGACTACAAAGAAGTTACGGATAAAATTCTGGATCTTGCCCAAAATTCCGAATTTTTTTTGCTCGAAAAAATGGCTTATTCCATTCTTGAGCTTATTTTAAAAAATCCAAAAGTACTTAAAGCCCGTGTGGAGGTCGATAAACCCAGTTCCTTTTTCCCCTGCGACTCCGTATCAGTGGAATGTTCTTCCGGGGAGCTCCACTAATCGTATTTATTTATGGAAAGCCCTCTCGCCCACAACCTGACTCCTTTCTTCGAAGATCTCGCAGAGATTCCTTCATCCAAAGATCTTAAAAAATCTGATATTTACCTAAAACTTTTGCCTGAAATTCAAAAAGTACTCTCAGGTTTTGAAGTGGGAAATTTTGCTCCCGTAACTTCTCAAAAATCTGTTTACCGATCAGTCTGCTGGAATATTGAACGGGGCATTGAGTTTAAAGGCATCCTGCACACTCTTCAAAATCATCCCCAAATCAAAGAAGCAGATATTTTTTTATTGCCTGAAACAGATCTCGGCATGGTGCGTTCCGCCAATCGTAATGTGGCAAGAGAACTCGCGGAGACTTTGGGGCTAAATTATTATTTTGTGCCCACCTATATTAATCTTTGTAAAGGCAACGGAACCGAAATTCATTTTGAAGGAGATAACACTCTGGGGATTCATGGAAACGCTATTTTGTCGCGATATCCCCTGAAAGATTTCCACCAAATTTCTTTGCACAACAACAAAGATAAAATGAAAGGCAAAGAAAAACGCCTGGGCCATCAGCGCGCTCTTGCTTGTACCGTGGTTTTTCCCCAGGGGGAAATCCGTGTCATTTGTGCACACTTGGATGCTCACTCGAGCAAAAGACATCGACGCGATCAAATGCAAACCATCCTAAGTGAAGTGAGTCGACTTTCACCTCTTCCTTCTTTATTTGGCGGAGATCTCAACACCACCACTTACAATTCAAGCAAAGCGTTCTGGGCTATTTTTGGTTTTTGGGTTCGCGTTTCCATGGGGGTCCGTTATGTGATTGCAAAACATTATCCTTATCCGGACCGACTTTTTGAACGAGGTCTTTTTAAAACTTTTGGCCAATACGGCTTTGATTATAAAAACTGGAATGAGCCTGGAGTTTGCACTCTTCACTATCATATAGAAGATCTTAAAAAAATTAAAAATTTAAGAGATCTGGTCCCTCAGTGGTGTTTTAAATTTATCGATTGGGCCTGCGCCAAAAATGAAGGGCGTTGCAGTTTTAAAATCGATTGGTTTGCGGCCAAAGATCTTCAACTTGTGTCGCAAAAAAACATTTCTCCTGCGGTGATCGGAAATCTTCGTTATCAGGGACGAGAATGTAGTGATCATGATGCGATTGTGGTGGATTTTAAATTATAAAAATCCCCCCAACCCCCCTTTATACAGGGGGGCAAGAGGGGATTTTTTTTAGCTTGATTTCACTTTTCCCTTTTTCTTTCCAGAAGATTGTTTTTTCCCCTTGGATGCAGATTTCTCCACACTGAGAGTGTTTGCCCCTTCTGTGCTGAGATAGGGTTTGAGCTTATCGATTGATTTTGGACTAAAGCCCTTCACGCTATCCAGTTCATCAACAGACTTGAAAGCGTGTTCTTTTCGATAATCCACAATGGCTTGGGCTTTCTTGGGGCTGATGCTGGGCAGTTGATCAATTTGCTCCGCAGTGGCGGTATTTAAATTAAGCTGTCCGCTCACCTTGGCTTTAGAAGCTTTGGCCTCAGCGCCCAAAGAAAAAATTAAAGATAAAACAACAAACGATGTAACGATATATTTTTTGGATTTCATTTTTTTCTCCTTTTTAGTTTGGATCTTTGAATAGATCATTTATTTTTGGGATGATTTCATCACTCTTCGCTCACGAATGTGCAATTTGCCATCCATGGGAAAAGCGTCGAGCCTCACATTCAGCGATTGGTCTTTATTGACAAAGGCCACGCCGATTTTGGTCCACACACTTTTGATAGGGGCGTCCCCCAATCCTGTTTGTTCTGTAATCAGAAAAACATCTTTTGCTTCCGGCATTTTCATCACCTCCTTTTTGAAACCTGCGCGCGCAAAGAAGGTATAAGCAAAGGGGATGCCAATTAAAAAACGGGGTGGGAAATGGCTCAGAGATAAAAACAAATGAAAATCTGTCCAACTTTCGGACACAAATCCCAAAAAATTCCGGAATTCAAACTCATTGAATCTCTTCCTTCTTTACTGTAAATCAGGTGAATGCCTTCTGAAATTTGTACTTATATCAATACCCATGGACAAAAAAGCTGTACTTATCCCGTTTGGACTTCTTCAAAAAATACTCTTTGTCTTTTTCACACACCCGATCCCCAAAAACCTGAATCTGAAATGCAGGGCCTTTTAAAGGACAAGCTTTCGGAACAAAATTTTAATTTTGAAGGATATGTTTTTTCGTGTTCAGTCAACTTCAAAGACTTTGTCTTTTCAGAATTTGCCAATTTTGAAAATTGTCAATTTTTGGGACGAGAAACCCTATTTTATAAAACCCGATTTACAAAGGGAGCTCTTTTTAACCAGACTGTTTTTCGTGGAATGCGGGTTAATTTTTCAAAGGCAGAGCTTCAGGGAGATTTTAATCTTTTTCACGGTACGTCTTTTGAAAGTCATGAAACCTTGTTTTTGGGAACAAAATTCCTGGGCAAACACACCGCTTTTGCTTCTGCCAAATTCTCAAGCCCCGGGCTTTCTTTCAAAGAAGCGGAGTTTCAGGGAAGTCTTTTTTTTACCGAGTGCCATTTTAATTTTAAAACGGCTTCTTTTGAAAAAATAAAATTTACGGGTGAGTTGCTTTCATTTGTGAATTCCAGATTTGAAGGCCAAGAGCTTAAGTTTAAAGAAACACTGTTTTCCGGGGAAAAAATTGATTTTTCAAAAACGTCTTTTGAAGTTCAAGAACTTGATTTTTCCGAAGCAGTTTTCCAGGGAGGAACAAGCGATTTTTCCCACGCTCTTTTCCAGACTAAAAAACTCAAGTTTTATCCTCTCCATCTCCAGAACACGACCACTCATTTTCGTTACAGCGAGTTTTCAGGGGATGAAAAAACAATTTTCATCTTAAATCCTGAAAAAAATGATCTTTCTTTTCAGGGCGTTTTTTTCCATGGGGGTCGCACAAAATTGAAAGGGGATCTCCATGCGGCCTCTTTCATCGACACTTCTTTGGATAATGTCGACTTTAATGAGGCTCGCTGGGAAACCCGAAGAGGAAGGCTCGTCTGTCGGGATGAAATCGATGCAGATCGCGTAAATAAGCCCGGTCACTATCAGAAAGCGATGGATGTCTGTCGCAACATCAAACAGTGCTTTGAAAATTTTGGAAGTTATGAAACCGCAGGAGATTTTTATTATGGGGAAATGGAATGCAAAAGAAAATTAAGACCCCGTCAAAACTGGAATGGTTTGCAGTTTATTCGACTGACTTCAGGGTATGGTGAGAAACCCATTCGTGTCATTCTGACTTCTTTGTTTGTCGTATTTTTCTGCGCATGTCTTTATCTCTTGGGGGGAATCAAAACCTCCACACGCATCATTCATTACCAAACTGTATCGGATTTTTTCACGGCTTCTTTTGTTTATGATTTTTTAAATTGTATTTATTTTAGTTTCGTCTCTTTCACAACCCTGGGAGATGGAGATTACCATCCTCTCGAATGGGGCCGTGTGATCTGGGCCTCTGAGGGTTTTATGGGTGCTTTTTTTATCTCGATGTTTGTGCTCACCATTGGGCGAAAAATGAATCGGTAAATTTGAAAAATCCCTATGGAAACCTATCCACATCCTTTTGGAAAATATTTTCTTCTCGAAAAAATCGCGATCGGTGGCATGGCAGAGATCTACAAAGCCAAAACTTTTGGAAGTGATGGTTTTGAAAAGATTGTAGTCATCAAAAAAATTCTTTCGCACTGGGCCAATGACCCTGATTTTGTACGCATGCTCATTGATGAAGCCAAACTCTCGGTTCAGCTCAACCACAGTAACATTGTGGCCATTCTGGATTTGGGCTCTGTTGACAAGGATTATTTTATCGCCATGGAATTTATTGAGGGCTTCGATCTTAAAACCCTTATGCAACAAGTGCTGGAGAAGGGTAAGAATTTTCCCCTGGATGTTGCGTGTTACATTGCCCTACAAGCTGCAGCCGGGATGGACTATGCCCATAAAAAAATGGGGGTGGATGGAAATCCTTTGGGAATTATTCACCGGGATATTTCTCCCCATAATATTCTTCTTTCTTACACCGGCGATGTGAAAATTACCGATTTTGGTATTGCCAAAGCAACTCTCAAGAAAAGTTTCACTTCGACAGGCATGTTACGCGGCAAATTTTCTTACATGTCGCCTGAACAAGTGAGAGGAGAAAACTTGAGCTCTCAAAGTGATGTGTTTTCACTGGGAATTGTTTTGTACGAAATGCTTACTGGCCAAAAATGTTTCGATGGAGATACCGAACTTTCCATTATCGATAAAATCAGAAATGCCCAAATCAAAATTGAAAATATTCCTTCTCATTTGCCAGACTCTTTGCGCACTATTTTATCCAAAGCCCTCGCGGCAGATCTTTCTGCACGTTATGCTTCGGCAGATTTATTTCAAACAGATTTGGCCCAGTCTTTAAGTCATATTCATCCTGGGTTTCTTCCCAAAGATCTCAGTTTTTTTCTTCAAAATTTTAAAATTGAAAAACCTAAAATAGTCCCTTCAGAAAAAATATCCAAACCCCCCGAAGGAACTTCCATTTCCTATATTCCCGGTTTTAAATCCGTCACTTCCTCTCATCCTTCAAAAAAATCCTTTTCAGGATTATGGATTTTTCTTTTTATTTTTTTTGCGGGAATTTTAGTCGGAGGTTTTTTAATAGGGAAAAAAATTATTCAATCCCGTTTTTCAGCATCCTTAAAACCTACTGTGACTTCCTCTCCTCTCCCTGCTCCTACAAAACCTGAATCGACACCTGCTGCTATTCAATCTCGTCCTCGTTCTCGTCCCTTGCCTGAAAATGATCACTCGCAAGACCAGCCCCTACGACAAATTCCACCCCCTAAAGAGGGTTTGGATACTTTGACACATGGGTGGTGAGTTGTATTTTACTCTCTCAACTTTTCAATCAACTCATTTAAGCTTACCCTTATTTTTTTCGATAAACCCACCATTTGATTCTGCGTGAGAGAGTCGCGTAACTCTTTTTCTAAATCGTTATCCGTCAGATTTTTTAAACCCTCTTCCACCTGATTTAAAAAATCATTCAAGGACATCTTTTTAAGAAAGGATCTTGATTTTTCTTTTTTCGCATAATTGATTTTCTGCAAACGGTTCTGCAAAGTTTGAAGATGAGGAAGCGTATTCAAATTTTTGAAAATAAAATAGGCATCATATAAATCCCGAAGGAGACGGCGTTCGTTCCAGGCTGCAAGCTTGTGGGCCAATGCGACATCAAAACGCATGACTCTTACAATGTGTGGGAGTTGCTGATGTTCCTGGGAAAAATCTCCTGTGCTTAAGGCCTCGCTAGGACAATTTTCAGCGACACTTATTTCAAGTTGTGTTTTATAAGTACCTTTTGCACTTTTAAAAATAATATCAAAACGGGCATTCGTAGAATGAAGTTGGCATTGAAAAGAAAGACCCTCCACCTCTTTCAATATTTTTTCAAGCAAGGGCACCGCTTCTTTTTTTGATTTGAACGGGATAAAAATATAATCCAGATCATTTGTATAACGTGGGCATCCCAGCACACGGAGCACCATGCCGCCTCTTAAAATCGCGTGGCTCCCGAGTTTCTCTGATAAGTAATTGATGATCCAAATACGTAAAGCCTCATCCGATTGTATGTTTTCCACCGAGTACCCCTTTAACAAACTGAACAAATTTAGGATTTTTATAGTGAGTCAAATACTGGTTTAAAACTTTTAAATTAAGCTTATCGAATTGAATGTCCGAATAAATATTAAAAGAAAATTTTTGACCCAGTTGATAAAAATACAAAACATCCAAAAAAGCTTTTTCTTTGTTCGCATAACGAATCCCATTTTTTAAAACATCGTAACCAAACCACAAATTTCTAGCTTCTTTTGTAGAGGTAAACCCCAAATGAACAACCTGTCCCAACTTCGACCGGTAAAAGCGGGTCTTGCCAAATTTCACTGCATAAACTGTTTTTTGGGGAATGGATCCAATCAGCATTTCTTGAGCCAACACAGATCCAAAACTAATGGCAGAATCCGGGCAAATTTTTTGTGAAAGCCACTCTAAATCAAACTCTTCGGCGACATAAATCCCCCTACAAAAACGATAGAGAAGCTTCGCCTCTAATAGGGATTTTAATCTTCGATCCCGAGAAACAGGATCTGTGCTTAAAAAAAGATTTCCAAGATCTTGGATGGTAAAAACCCCACGATGCTTTGAGATAAGAGACTGAAGTTTTAAAGCAAGTTGAGCAGCATTTTTCATTTAGACACATATTATCAAAAAATGATAATATGTGTCTATTTAAAACTGGAGATTTAATGCGCAAAATCAATATCAAAGCTCACAATGCGCGAGGTTGAAGAAAGGGTCGCATTTCGGGTAGGAGCTGTATTTCCGCTGACTTGGTTGGGGTTATCCCATGTGGCGAACGTTGTATTATTGGTAATGAGATAAAGAAAATTTCTAAGGTAAGAAATCTGCTTCAAATTACTGTTGATCGTGGTCGAAGAACCCTGCAATTCCCGGCTGGCCGCTTGGGCATTAGACAAGGTGGAAACATTCGCGAAAATTTCCACCGAAGGATAAAAACTTTCTGCCACATAAAGAATATTGGTAGGCGAATTCATCGAAAGGCTGTTCAGTAATTTAAAGCTCTGGGTCGAATCTGTAATGGAGCGGGAAGGATTCACTGTCGTAACACTCGAAATACTGGAAGCTCCGTTATACACATTCACTGCTTCTACAGAAGAAGCGGGGTTCCCCACATAAAGAAGATCTCGCACCGTATCTACCGCAAAACCACCCGGAGTAAATCCGAGGGGGATAGTACGAGTCGGAGAAGTTCCATTGGGCAAGGTGCTCATATTATCCCAAACTACAATTTGATTATTGGTGATATCACTCACATAAAGACGATCATTCGCATCCTCGTAAAACATTGCCCCGGCTGTGGTAACCCCTGGAAATTTTTTAAGAGGAGCGGGATCTCCACTCAGGGTAGAGGCCGGACTAAATCTTAAAATATTCCCTTGAGTCGTATCTGCCACATAAAGAATATCTCGTGCATCATCTATTGCCAAAGCTGTGGGATTGCTGATCAGTGTGTTAGAACCTGAAATAGTCCGGGCGGGAGAAAGAGTTCCATTCAGGTTGGCGATATCATTAAAGGCATAAACTGCATCATTCACATCATCGAGTACGTAAAGAATCCCGGGAGCGCTAGAACCACTACTGCCATCCCCTGCACAACTAAAAAGGGATGACAAAATCAGCAAAATAATAGAAAGTCTGAAAAATTGAAATGCTCGATTCATTTTTTTCTCCAGAGATCTTATGGGCACATCCGGAAACTCTGTTTCTGGAACGGCATCAGATGAATCAAGTACATTACTGCTTTTAATATCCTTGATTCATCTGGCTTTCCATCCGCCTAAGGCGGATGGGAAAAAGTGGAAGAAATAGAGTTTCCGGATGTGCCTTTATGAAACGTTTTGACTTTTTTTCCAAGAATTTTATTTTTTTTATGAGACTTGTTTCATTTGTTCTCATTTTTGCTTTTTATTCTTCCCTTTCATGGGCAGGAACTTGCACAGCCTTTGTAGAACGTACCTGCCAACAAGACAAACCTTGCCGAAGCTCTGAAACACAGACCCGACTTGTGAGTTCAGTGGAAGAATGTATTGCTTTTGCACGCCATTTTTGTCCTGTTTATTTTTCAGAAGGAGTCGCTAGCAAACAAGTAAAAGCCAGCTTTGATGGCAGCCCTGTTCCATCTGGAAATCTTTGCCGCTAAACTTATTCTTGTAAATTTTCATAGAGAAACTTTGCAATTTTTTCACGATAAGCTCCTTCTTGGTTGAGCAAAATTACAAAGCGTACTTCGTGATATTTCGGAGAGTTGAAATAACCGGCCAAACAAGAAACGCCATTCAAAGTTCCCGTTTTGGCAAGAATACCATTTAACTTTTCAGGCAGTAAACCTTTGTACTTTTCAAAGGCACGAAGCACTTTCACCAATTGGAATGGAGTCATTTTGTTTTGCCGGGAAATGCCCGAGCCTTCTTCAATATTGAAACCTTCCAAGTCCAAACGAGTTTTCAAAAAATCAGTCACTACTTTTTTCCCTTTGGAAAGATTGGCAGGTGCCCCATATTTTTCTGCTCCCAGGATCAGAAAAAGTTGATTGGCAATAAAATTGGTTGAATACTTGAGCATGGCTTGAACCACCTGTTCCAAATTCTTGGAAGATGAATGACGATAAACCAGTTTTGCGTCTTCACTCACCTGACCTTTACGAATGAACCCTGAAACATCCACTCCCTGTATTTCTAAAAAAGCCCTGAGAAGATAACCCACATAAAGAAGAGATTCAGCGGGATGCGCAGCGAGATTGATTCTACTTTTTCCGAGGGGAGCCTTTTTTGCCAGCTTTTGGGTGAGCTCGGTCAAAGGAGTTTGAGCTTCAGCAGATTCAATCTTTCCCGACTTTGTCTTGAGAATAAAAACAGTGTTGAAATTGGCGGACAATGCAGAATTTAAGGCATCATAAGGATTGAGAGAGGCGGATACACCAGGAACTTTTATTTCTTCAAAATAACTTTCATCCAAAATAATTCCTTTGACTTGTTTAATCCCCCTGTTTTTTAAAATTCCGGAGATTTCATCCAGCTCTTCTGAAACCAGATAGGGATCTCCATAACCTTTCACATATAAAACGTTATTTTTATCGACATAAAATTCTGTTTTAAAGTGGTAATCTTTTCCCAAAATTTCGAGAGCCGCCAAAGCTGTTGTCAGCTTGAGAGTGGAAGCCGGAACAAAAGAGGTTTTCCCCTGATAATCTACCAGGGGTTTCCCTTCTCCACTCTCTGCATAGACGCCACCCTGATTAATCCAGCGAGTTAAAGAAGAAGATATTGAAGACACCCCAGCCTTTGTCAAAGAAGGATAAAAAAACAAAAAAACCAGGATAAAAAAACAGTTTTTTTTCAATCTCTCCACCACAGTTCATGAAGAACAAGAAACATAGGGAAAAAATAAAAAATAAAAAGACCCACTCCCCCCACCGTAAAAAGAAAAACAGAGTGGGAAGAAAAATATCGCACTGCATAGGGAGCCATGTTGTAAATCAAAATGGAGAAGACTCCTCCCAAAATAATCCCTTTTTTAAGCCCGCCCTGAAAAGACGTGGCATTCAGTAAAATCCAGAGAATGAAAAAAATGAGTGGTAGGGTGAAGCTGTGGACATGGGTCACTGAAACCAAATAAGATAATGGCTTTGGAAATGGAGAATCTCCTTCTGCAGGATCTCCCAAATAATACTCAACTGTTTTTTCGTGATTGAAATCGTAACGAAGACGGCTTTGCAAACCTGCAACAGAAAAACCAAGAGAGGTAAGTAACAAAAAAGCGGTAATTGCCCATTTATAAGTTGCGTTCAACCGGGAGAGTTTAAGATTTTCCATAAAAAATTTGCCAGAGCGCCAATGCCCGACGAACGCCTTTCACCAAGGCATGTGAAGAAAGTGTTGCACCTGTTACATTCACAATAGCTCCATGTAATCTTAATTCATCATTTAAACTTTTATTGCGAAATTGATTTAAAAATCTTTTAGTGGCCACTTCTCCACCATGACTTTCGCGATAGACCATCACTTCCACACGGGCTACCTTTCCATCCGGATTAATTCGTGTCACAAAAGTGATAGGCAAAACTTTACCTACTTCTTCGTCAATCAAGGCATAGCCATCTATCTTGTCCCGAGTTTTTCCAATAAAAAAAGTATAGCGGACTTTGGGAAGTTCATCTCCCAAAAACTTTTTTGCTTTCTCTTGAATCTTGGATGTAACAACCTGATCTTCTTTGATCACTTCCTCAGAATCTTTAAAAATTAATCTTAAGGCCTCTGGAGGTGTTAGAGATACCGTGCTTTGAGCAAACAGGACTGCAGGAAATAAAAACAATATAATTTTAAAAAATAAAATTTTCATCTTTACAGTTTACATAACAAATACATCTTTTGACACGAATCAAAAAAAATAAAAACTAAAAACCAAAAGCGGCTCCAAACATCACTGCATTATTCTGGCTACTCAAGGTAGGTAAATAATTGACAACCTCTGCAAGAGGAGTCCCATTATTTACCTGAGTGTATTCATAGGCTAACTGAAATACTGCAAGAGGGTTTAAACGAAAAGCAAGACCCACTGCCAAGCGATCTACCTGGTTATTTTGAGTAACATATTCAGTGAGTTGTCCACCCGAAATAGTTGCATCTGTAATTCGACCATTCAAAAAGGCCTGTTCCCAACGAAGCAGGGGAATCAAATGTGGATCTGAAAAGTATTTTCCAAACCAAGATTTTGTAAGCCACTGAGGACGCCAATGATATCTTAGTTCTAACCAATAACCTTGCTTAAGCTCTACGAGTCGACTGGGAGCAAAAGCAATTTCTGACTCGAGATCAGGACTATCTGCTGATTTGACCGCCACCTCTCCCTCTCCTACAGCATTAGCAAAACTGCTCATCACATCTTTGAGTCCTGAAAAATAAGATAAAACATATTCTGCCTCAACATCGAAATTACCGAATACCTGCAAAGTATCCACACCAACCGCTGTCAAATTTTTTCCAACAAGATATTCGGGAGTATAACGTCCCCAATAACCAGAAAAACCGAACTCATGTCCTAATAAAGGGCTGTACATTAAGCGTCCTGTCACTGCTTTTGCATTTTTTATGTCTTGAGAAAAAGTGCCTGTTGAGATCCCAAACTCGGCCTCTAGTTCTAATTTGTCTCTTTTTGGGCTGCGAGTTTGTACTACTTCCTCGAGTTCTGCATCCAAAACCACTCCGTTGACCACATACACTTTATAATTAAGTTTGGATTTTTCACCCACTTCTACATCACCATTGAGTCCCAAACCTAGTTCATCCCAAGCTGCAGTGGTCGGTAAAACAGGCACGCCTCGATCCACCAAACTGCGTCTGGGAAAATTCCACAAATTGTCATCATGATTAATATTGAATCTTCCCACAGGAATTAAAACCCCACCCCCTTGAAAGCGAATCCAATCTGCAAAAGCAAGCTCAAACCATGCTTGTTCAATGGCAATTTCAGATTGATTGGTCCCTTCAATTTCCTGAGTTACTTTAAGTCCCCCATTCTGAGCAGTCACATCGCGTTCCAACTCAATTTTTCTAAAACGCTCAAACTCTATTTCTGAATAAATTCTAAACCGTGAAGCAATTTTTGCATCGGTTTCCAGAACAAAACGCCGAAAAGTAAAAGTATCAGCAATTCCACTGGCAGAATCATGTTCAAAGCGCATAGAAGCATAAGCACCTAATTTAAAATAGTTACGATCGTTCCCAAACTTCGCTATAGGTTCTGCACCATATATAAATTCTTTTTTGCTATTATCGGAAGTGCCTTTTTCTTCTGCGATAGATTTTTCATCAAACTTTAACTGAGGGCCTTGGTTTGCTGCAAATAAAGAAGTGGTCATCAGAAGACTTAAAAAAACCACCTCAAAAAAACGTATCATGTATTTCATGATTTTCTCCTTATGAAAGCAAAGTCATGAGAATGAATAAAATAGACTTCTGCATGGCTGTTACTTTATAAATGAAAATTGTTTTCATTTATAAAAAGACGTTGCTAGAAGGAAACAGATAGGTTGTCAAGCCCTAAAATGAAAGTTGCTTTCATTTAAAAACTTGCCATTAAAACAAAGGCGAGAGAGAAAAAAACATTACAATGAACCGATTATCCCTATTTGGGTTTCTCTTTTTACTCGTCGCAAGTGTTTTTGGGGCTTGTGCCTTCCAGCAGATTACTTTAGTACGTTCCAATCTTTTAATGGGGCACGTGCCGGTCAACATTACCCTTCAGTTCCCATCTTCCCAAAAAAAGAAGGCTTTGGAAGTCACTGAAGAAGCCTATGCGCTCGCCCAATCTATTGAGAAAAAAATAAGTGCATACCAACCTGATTCTGAAGTGAGCTGTCTCAACCAAAAAGCAGGTGATGGATTTTGCACACTTTCTTCCGAAACGGAGAAGCTTCTAAAATTTGGGCTAGAAATATCCGATCAAACTGACCACGCCTTTGACCTACGTTTTGCCTCACTCTCAAAGGAAGGATCTCATGGAAAAATTCTGATTGGAAAAAATCGTGGAAAACTCGCTCATCCTCAAACACGAATTGGAGTAGGCTCAATTGGCAAAGGACTAATCATTGACTCAATGATTAACCTGATTCAATCTCAGGGATTTGACAAAGCTTTAGTCGATGCAGGGGGAGATCTCAGAGCTTTAGGAGGTCCTTGGAAAGTGGCGATTCAAAAGCCTGGCGCTGCCTTTGGAGAATTTGTGCAGACTTTTGAAATTACAAATCTGGCCTTAGCCACTTCTGGCAATGATGAACAGCCTGGCCACATTTTAGATCCTCGAACAGGAGAAAAGGTGATTCGAAATTCAAGTGTCACGGTGATGGCAAAAACTCACACTTTTGCCAATGCTCTCTCTACTGCTTTTTATGTAATGGGAGAAAAAGAAAGTACTTTTTACTTAAAAAAATTTCGTGGCATTCAAATGATATGGGCTTATCCAGATGGCACGGTTCATTCTTATTTTTCTACCCCGTGAGTCACTCGAATAGTGGTGTGAATTCCTCCCCGAACATAAAAATCGGCGAATACTTCCATGAACCGCGGTAGACAGGCTCGAACTAAATCATCCAAAATTTTGTTGGTCACCGCTTCATGAAAAGCCCCTTCATTACGATACGACCATAAATAGAGCTTAAGAGATTTGAGTTCAATACAGAGATCTTTTGGAAAATATCGAATCTCTATTTTTGCGAAATCAGGTTGTCCCGTTTTGGGGCACAAACAAGTAAATTCAGGGCATTCCATCTTGATTTCGTAAATTCGATCCGGCGAGGGATTGGGAAATGTTTCTATTTTTTTTGAAGGAATATTCATTTCACTTTCCTTTCTTAGAGGTCCCCTTTACTTTTCTTAACAAACAAAACTTTCTATTTTTTATCTGTACAAGCCGAGTCAATATGTCAGTTAAGTGCCGAGTGAAAATGTCAGTAGTCGATTTTAATCAAGCTGCTTTTTTGAGCTGAGTTTTCTCACTATTATTTTTCTCCGCCAATCTTTGAACAGCCTCTGGGCAGAACCTGGCAACCGTTAGTTTCTTGTAAACAATCTCCACACTCCCGTCTTTCAGTTGAAGAACCTGCACCTTTTGTCGGGCAATCGAATAATATTTTTTTGAGGGAGGAATCTGCAAAACCAATCCCTCAAAAGAAATCGTGTGATCCTTGTTCACTGTTCTCGTTTCCTTCAAGCATAAGATCCGATCGAGTTGTGAAGGGGGGAGCGACGGTCTAAACACCGACTCCTGCTTTTTGGGAGCCACACAAAATTGTTGGTTATAAGTTTTGAGAAACAACTCCAAAAAACAATTGGCTTCTTCCCGTGTCTTGATTTTCTTCAGCCTCATCTCCACCACCAGTCGATCCTGAAAGGTTTTCCACTGATTCTCAATACGTCCCTTGGCAGGAGCTGACCAAGCCTTGATAAGCGTAATTCCTAATTCCTCCATTGCTCTCCCAAACTGAGTGAGAGGCCGGATATTATTAATTTGCTCAACAATCGTGGGCTCTTTGGGAGAATGAAAGACCGTATGCCGATCCGAGTAGAGGCTTAAGGGAAGACCTTTAGAAAGAAAGATCTCCCTCATCAGATTCATGTATCCCCACGTTGTTTCCGCTTCCTCAAACCGGGCCCACACAAAACTAGTCGCATCGTCCTTGGCCCCGATCAGGGTCAGGCGGGGGCCTCGTTCTTCCAGCCAGTCATGAGGGGAACCATCCATCTGAAGCATCATTCCAAAGGCCTCTTTTCTTTCTCTTCGAGATCTGTGTTTCACAGAACGTCTTTTGAGTTTGGCAGGGATATTTTCTTCTCTCAACAAGGTTCTCAAAGTCTCACGACCCATTTGAATCTTCTCTTCCCTCAAAAGGATTTCCATTAAATGTGTATCGTTGATGTCAGACAATCTCCCTTTGGCCAGTGCAATAATCTTTTTCCGGATTGCTTTCTTAATCTTCCGAGGACTTTTCTTCCCCTTGTTCCCATGCTGCAAGCCCTCCAACCCTTTATCTCTCAATTTCTTCAACATCCGATAAATCTGCCGTACTGACCGGCTCAACACACGTCCTGCTTCACTTACCTCTATTGTTCCATCCATTACCCTCTGAATCGCTTCTATTTTATTTTTCTCCTTCATTGTCAGTATCATCCTTCCTCCTCCTTTCGGAGGATGACTCTACTGACATTTTCACTCGGCAGTTACTGTGACGTTTTCACTCGGCTATCACACTTTCTATTTTTTATCTCGTTTCCTGAAAAATAAAGTTGTAGAATATTCAAAAAGAGGTTTTCCATGAAAAATAATTTAAAATCATTAATTTTCTTAAGCATCTTTTGCTTATTTTATTCTGCTGGAAAAATCATGGCGCAAGGGAAAAACACTTATCCCCCTCCCGTTGAATATAATGCGACCTCAAAATCGCCTACCCTCCCTTTAGTGCAAACTCCCCCTCCTCAAGACAGCCCCAACTCAGTAACGGTGGGAGTTCCCCCTTATTACTACTATTATCCGGTAGTCGTCGGACCAGGATACGAAGCGCCCGCCTATTATGGATCTCAAACAGGAGCTCCTTACCCTCCACGGAACAGAAGAACACAGCGCAGCTTTTGGAATAACACAAACGCTCCAGGTCAGGGGCCTTATTATTATGGGGCGCCTCCTCCCTATGGCCCGGGGAATAATTATCTTTATCTTCCTTAGGAATATATTTTAAAAAATAAAAAAGGGCCGCCCCTTACGGAGCAAGCCCTTTTTCGAGGGAGGTAACTATTCAATCTTTTTACGCAGCCTTTTGTGAAAAGTTTTGAAGCCTTTTTTCTAAAGCCACCACTTTTCTTTCCAATTTTTCAACTTCAGCCTGGGAAGGAATTTTTAAAAAAGAAAGGACCTCATCTCGCGTATTTTCGGCTTTTAATTTTGCCCTCGAAAGAAAATCATTCTTTTCGAAAACATTCACAAAGGCATTCAAGTTTTTTCGTGCATCTCTTAATAATTTCTTGGAAGTAAAACCACTGGGAGCAATTTCAAGACCTTTTACCTTACTCACCACTTCATCTGCCAAGCGACGAAGTTCACGATCAAAACCCTCTGTTGTTTCTTGGGCCTTGGTATAAAGATCAATCTTTTTAAAACGCTTCAAAACCTCATCAAGATTCTTGCGTAATTCACGGCTTGAGCGTTCTCCCTGCTTTACCAAGCGCTTGACGAGAGATTCCACTTCACCTTCCAGACGATTCAAAATTTCGTTCATTTTTTCCAAACGAAGTTTCAAAAAATCCTGGGCTTTGAGAGGTTGTTTTTTCAATTTCTTATTCATTGTTTTTTGGAGTTAACACGATGCGTCATGGCTGTCAACATTTTTTATGCACCGCGTTATATTATTTTAGGGCGAGGGAAATCCACTAAACGAAGTTGAATTTGTTTGCGGCCATTCCATTCATTAAATTGGCAAGAAAACAAACACATCAGCTGTTTGGTCTTTGTAAAATCAACTCCTGCCATTTTAAAACCAATGGCCTCCAAAAAATATTGATCCCCTTTAAATTTAAAACGGAGATGATTGCTTCCAACCTGTTGTTGATCAAAAAGAGTCAAGTTTTTGGCCCAAAAGACAGGTTCAGGGTTGCCTTGACCAAAAGGAGCAAGCGTTTGCAGTTCTTCTATAAACTCTTTCTGAATGAGATTGGGCTCAATCTCGGCATCCACCCGAACAAAAGGAATAAATTGCTCTGCAGAAAGCTGATCTTTGACCTTTTGATCAAATGCCTGCCAAAAAACCTCTTTTTTCTCTTCTAAAAAAGTAAGCCCTGCCGCTTGTCGATGGCCTCCAAATTTTTCAAGATGAATTTCACAAGCCTGCAAAGCTTTATATAAATCCAGCCCCGAAATAGAACGGGCAGAACAACGCAGCTTTCCAGCCTCTACAGTTCCCACAATAGCGGGAAGATAATAACGGTCGACCAAACGACTCGCCACAATGCCAATCACCCCCAAATGCCACTTCGGATCACACACCAAAATGGAACACTTTTTTTGAAGGATGCCTTCTTGTTCAATTCTCTCACAAGCTTCTTCCACGATTTGCATTTCCAAAGCTTGTCTTTCCTGATTTGCAATATCTAATTGTTTGGCCAAAACCCTTGCCTGATCCAGATCAGAGCTCGTGAGCAAATCAAATCCCACTTTGGCGGAACTTAATCGACCGGCTGCATTAATCCGGGGCCCTAAACGAAAGCCCACCTGCCCCGGAGTGATTTTGCCACTCACCCCCGCCACCTCTTTCAAAGCCTGCACCCCAAGATTTTTACTTTCGGATAAAACTTCGAGACCCAACTTCACCAAAATTCTATTGAGACCTGTCAAAGGAACCAAGTCTGCAATGGTTCCCAGCGTAACCAAATCCAGATATTTTTTGAGAGTGGGCTCTTTGCGATCTTGAAAATAGCCTTGTTTTCTTAAGTGATTGCGTAAGGCCAGGGCAAACTGGAAAGCCACTCCCACTCCCGCCAATTCTTTGGAAGGATAAGAGCAATCTTCTTGTTTGGGATTTAAAATCGCGGTGGCAAATGGAATCTTGGGCGGCACTTGATGATGATCAATAATAATCAAATCCAACCCCAACTCGCGAGCCTTTTCTGCTTCAGCCACCGAGCTAATTCCATTGTCGACCGTCACGACGAGTTGTGATCCTTCTTTTTTTAAATGCTCCAGGGCCTTAATGTTTAAACCATAGCCCTCTTGAACGCGGTGAGGAATGTAAACATCCACGGTCCCCTGAAGCTCTGTAAAAAAAAGATATAAAAGGCTGCTGCCTGTGGTGCCATCCACATCATAATCCCCATAAATGGTAATTCTTTCTTTTCGTTTGAGAGCTTCTTCCAGACGCAACACTGCCTTTTCCATGTCTTTCATGAGAAAAGGATTGGGAAGATTTTCCAGGGATGGATTTAAAAAAGCATGCGCCAAATCAGGATTGTTAAATCCACGATTGATCAAAACCTGTGCGGTAAGAGGATTAATTTTTAAAGCTTCAGCAAGTTCTTTTGCCAAAGAAGGCTGGGGAGGATAAATTTCCCATCGCTTATTTTGAGAAACGATGGGCATGTTTTTTCAGAAAAATATAAATGGGAGACGCAATAAAGATAGAGGAATAAGTTCCGGTAATCACGCCCACAATCATGGCAAAAGCAAAATCCTGAATATCACCTTCCCCTTTTAAGAACAAAACAAACACGACAAAAAAGACAACCAGAGAAGTGACAATGGTTCTCGAAAGAGTTTCATTGATACTGCGATTGACGAGTTGTGGGATGGGAAGTGTTTTGTACTTGAGGGCATTTTCCCGAATACGATCATAAACAATAATCGTATCGTTGACCGAATAACCGACAATCGTCAGAAAAGCGGCCACCACTGTCAGGTTAATTTCCCGGCCCGTCACCGCAAAAGCGCCCAAGGTAATAATGATGTCATGAATCAGGGCCAAAATGGCCCCTGGCGAAAAATAAAAATCAAAACGATAACCCAAATAGATCAAAATCAGAATACAAGCGACGATCACAGCGAGCTGGCCCTTGCGTTTGAGTTCTTGCCCAGCCTTGGGCCCCACAGATTCTTCTTTGAGGAGAGTGGCAAAGCCGGCCCCAAAATGACCATCCAAAGCTTTCGTGACCGAAAGAGAAAAATCTTCGATACCTTGTGTGGGTTTTAAAATATCAAAAGCAAAAGTATTTTCTTTGGGATCCCCAAACTGTTGTACTGCCACTTTTTCATGAAGGGTTTTAGCCAGCATCTCTTGTACCTGCCCGGTTTCTACGGACTTATTAAAATGATATTGCAGTTTGATTCCCCCTTTGAAATCAATGCCAAAAGTCAGTCCATGAATCGCAATCAAAATAATAGAACCCACCGTCAGGATTAAAGAGAGAATGAGCAAGTAAACCTGGTTTTGAATAAATGGAATTTCTTTTTTTGTGAGTTGCATGGTTAAATACTCACCTTTTGAATTTTCATTTTGACTGTCAAATATTCAAAAACCAGTCGGGTGACCCAATAAGCCGTAAATAAAGTGGTGGCCACCCCAATCATGAGGGTGACCGCAAAACCACGAATGGGGCCTGTTCCAAATTGATAAAGAACCATCCCCGACAGGAATGTCGTGATATGGGTATCTACCACCGCTGTCCAGGCATTTGAAAAACCGGCTTCAATGGCAGCTTTTGCCATTTTACCATTTTTAATTTCTTCGCGAATGCGTTCGAAAATGAGGATATTGGCATCCAATGCCATTCCCATCGTGAGAACAATCCCTGCAATACCTGGCAAGGTAAGAGTGGCTTGAAAGAGAGCCAGCAAACCCAAAATGTATAAGACGTTGAGACCCAAAACACAGTCGGCGATGAGCCCTGACAATTTATAGTAAAGAGCCATGAAAACAACCACGGTAATCCCTGCAATCAAGGCTGCAATCAAACCTTTATGAATAGCGGATTTCCCAAGGGAAGGACCAATCACCGTTTTTGTGATTTCCTTGAGAGAAGCCGGCAAGGCTCCTTCTCGGAGCACCAGCACCAAGTCTTCTGCCCGTTTGAGAAGAAACTGGTAATTTCCATAACCCAAAGTAATTTGCGCCTCCCCTGAGGGAATCGCACTTTTAATCACTGGAGCCGTGGTGACATTTCCATCGAGAAGAATCGCCAGGCGTTTCCCCACATTGGCCGCTGTCAAATCGGCGAAGGCTTTCGTTCCCACTGCATTAAAGGAGATACTCACATACGGTTCATTATCATGAACACTCACCTGGGCGGCTTTCAGCATATCTCCGCTCACTTCGGCTTTGCGTTTCAACAAATAAGGAGTCCCTCCCACCACTTTTTTAGTGACAGGATCATGTTGAAGCTCAAACACAATTTGATCTTCTGCGGGAATTTTCCCTTTGGCAGCTTCATTCAGTGCGGTGACCACTTCTTCTGTAAAACCTTCCGGAATTTGCGACTGCTTGCGAATATCCGCTACCAAGACCTGCACTTCTTCATCTTTTTTGGATTCATCCACGAGTTTGAATTCGAGCTTTCCCGCTTTTTTTACAATACTAATCGCACGATCCGGATCGGTGACTCCCGGAAGCTCAACCACGACACGGCTCTCACCCAGTTGACGGATGGAGGGCTCTGCGACGCCATAACGATCAATCCGGTTTCGAATGGTTTCCACGGCCTGCTTCACCGAATCGGAGCGAAGTTTTTCAAGATAAGGATCCAGGGCGACTAAAATAACTTTATAAGGATCCCCTGTTTCTTTAAGCTCCGGAAACTGGGAGGAAATCACAGAACGTATCGCATCTGATTCTCTTGCAGTTTTAAGAACAATCCTGAAAAGATCAGAACCGCCAGAGCGTTCTACCTCTACTTCTTTGGGGGAAAGGCCCTTGGCCAGTTGCTGATACAAGGCCTGCAATTTGGATTCGTCTTTTTCTTCGCTGCGGTAAACCAACTCACTGCCTGCTCGCTCTTCTGACAAGGCTCCGTGATAATAGTCATTCATATGATCTTTTAATTTTTTGACCGCAGAGGGATCGGGAAGCAATACGCGAATGCGATAGGTTTTGGGAATGCGATCTGCAATAGCGCCCTCTACTTTTTCTTCCTTCAGAAAACGGCTGATTTCACCTGCCATCAAATCCAGGCGATTATTGACGGCTTCTGCAACAGAAACTTCCAGTTCCAAATAAATACCTCCCCGCAGATCGAGACCCAAGTTGAGTTCTTTTTCGGGGAAAAGAGACACATACCCCGGAACTTCTTTTCCTGTGTTTTCAGCCTGCTCTCTCAAAGGCTTAAAACCCAAAAAGGTGGGAAGCAAAATATAAACAGCCACTACAGCCAGAAAAAGAACGAGATAAATTTTTAATCGCCAAGGTTTGGGCATAATAAAGGATTAAATCCATATTTCCCCCTCTTAAAGGTAAGAGGGGGCTTGGGGGAGTTATGAACCTTATTTATTATTAGATTCAGTCATCGGTTGTTGAATTTTAGCCACCGCATCACGATCGACTTTAATTTTTACATTATCTGCAATTTCTAAAGTTAAAATCTTATCGGCGACTCCCACAATGCGGGCATAAATGCCAGAAGTGGTCACCACTGCATCTCCTTTTTTTACCTCAGAGAGCATCTTGGCTCTTTCTTTCTGTTGCTTTTGCTGGGGACGAATCATCAGAAAATAAAAAATCACAAAAACCAAAACCAAAGGCACAAGAAAACCAAAAGAGGAGGCAGGCCCTGTAGCTGCCTGGCCTTGGGCCCAAGCGGAAGGAATAAAACTGTCGAGGAGCAAAAATAGTTGTGACATAAAAATAAATCCTTTCTTAAGAAGATCTTTTCGCAAAAAAATCCCGCTTAAATGTAGAAAAGCGGCCTTCCGAAATGGAACGGCGGATGTCGACTAACAAATTAAGATAATAATGTAAATTATGAATTGAATTTAAAATGGCCGATAAAATTTCCCTGGAATGAGAGAGATGTCTCAGATAAGCCCGACTAAAATTTTTACAGGTATAACACGTGCAGCCTTCTTCCACAGGCCGGGGGTCTTCTTTATATTCGGCATTGCGAACATAAATAAATCCTTCGGAGGTAAACAGCATCCCGTTGCGCGCATTGCGGGTGGGAATGACGCAGTCAAACATATCAATCCCCCGATCGACACACTCGACAATATCTTCGGGAAGCCCTACTCCCATCAGATATCGCGGTTTGTTTTCAGGAAGTTTTTCCGCACAAAATCCTGCCAAGTCGTAAGCGATCTCCATCGGTTCACCGACGGATAAACCCCCAACAGCATACCCATCAAAGGGAGTTTGTAATAAGTTTTGGATACATTCTTCTCTCAAGTTTTTAAACATGCCCCCCTGAACAATCGCGAAAAGGGCAGCATCTGTTTTTCTGGCTTCGAAAGACTTTTGCGCCCAGCGAAGAGTGAGCTCCATCGATTTTCGGGCTTCTTCTTCCGTGGAAGGATAGGCAAGGCACTCATCCAACACCATCATGATATCCGAACCCAAAGCTTCTTGAATTTCGATAGCCAGTCTGGGGCTCAAAAAGTGGGGGGAACCATCCAAATGAGATCTAAACTCTACGCCATCGGGTTTCACCTTTCTCAGTTTTGCCAAGGAGAAGACCTGAAAACCCCCACTATCGGTGAGAATAGGCCTCGGCCATTTCATAAACTGATGCAGCCCTCCAAGTTTGCGAATCAACTCATGACCCGGCCTTATATATAAGTGATAGGTATTGCCCAAAATAATCGGGGCCTGGAGTTCATCCAAAAGTTGGTCGGGTCGAATGGCTTTTACGGTGGCATGCGTGCCCACGGGCATGAACACAGGAGTTTGAAAGGATCCGTGCGCCGTGGTGATTTCGCCCAAGCGGGCTTTGGAGTCGTGGCTGGTTTTGAGGAATTTGAAGGAAAAGGACATAATGAACACAAGGTTTTATTTCCGAAAGAGATCATTTATGATAATTTTCGGAAATAAAATCTTCTATAAATATTCTCTTAGTTTATCCAGGCGATCGAAAAAAAAATCTTTATTCCAAATTTCCAAACTGGAAAGTTCGCGAGGTCTTAAAAATCGGGCCACATCTTCTTTGATTTGTTTCCAATCCAGAGATTGAATTTTTTTACCCACTTCTTCCAAATACCAATCTTTTTTGATCTGCATTTTTTGCCCCTGCCAGGGACCTTGTTGATCACAAGCATGAGAAAGAAACTCCCAATTCAATTTTGTTTTTTGACCCACGTACCACGTAAAATCATACCAGTCTCTTCCCTTCGGATAGACTCGACATAAAAGGGCGTGACTTTTCCCCGCAAAAAGGCTGGGGAGATCTTGTGTGGTGACTGCCGCAACAAAAGGAAAATCAAGATACCGGGTAGCCACCTCACTTCCCAAGGGAGGGTTCGTGTCCAACTCAAATTTAATTTTGATCATCTTTGGTTTTCGATCACGAGGGCGATGTTTTAAAATTAAAACTTTTCCAAAAGAATCATCTTTTAAAAAAGCTTTCTTGATAGTCCCTTCTGCCTTTGAGCGATCTTCCACCTTAAGATCAAGGCCAAAGGCCTTAAATTCCATCTCCATGGCTTTTAGATAAGAATCCCACTGAAAGTTTTTTTCCGGTTTTGTCAAAATAAAATCAAGGTCTTCTGAAAAACGTTGAACTCCATGAAAAATTCTCAGACAAGTTCCCCCTTGAAAAGCAGCCCGCTTGAAAAAATCTCCCCTTGAAAGAGCTGCCAGAGCAATTTCTTGCATCATTTCCTTTAGGGCAAGACTCTCCTCTTGTTCAGAACTACATTGGTAGTTTGCCAATTTATCTTGAATTAACTGCACACTCATGAAAGCTCCCGACGAAGTCCTTTTAAAAATTTTTTTACGCGACGACTTGCATAAATCTTTTCCAATTCTTCCAGTTCTCGAATCGGCATCTTTCTAAGATTTTCTTCTTCAATCCTCAAGCTTTCAATCAAGGGCTCAAAACTTTTCCAGTCTTTTTTATAAACATAAACGTAATCCGCCAAAGCTTTCCAAGGACTTGCCATTAAGATTCTTTCTCTTTCTTCCAAAAGACTTTCGACCCCATAAAAAAAACTTTGGGGGGGAATATGCCGATAAGAAAATAATCCCAAAGGGGTAGAAAAATATTTTGAACGCCTCATACAAACCGAGGTGACTGTATAGACTGCTTCCGGGATCCAGCCATGATGGGACAATGCAGATTCCAAACTGATATAGGAAGGACCCTGAATTTTTTGGGCCACAGAAAAAAGATTTAAAGGTTTACGCCGAAATTTTTCAGGAAAACAGTACAACCCTTTTTTCACATGGATTAAATCCCCTCTGGCAATCGCTCTTTTCAGAAAACTATAACGAACATGAGGGCTTCCTGACAGTCGACTCGAAAGCTCAACATCTGTAAAACAATCAAAGGGGATTTGGGTCCAGATGGATTCTAGCCTGTCATTCATTCTTTGATACTACATTTTTTGCACGAAACTGTCAAAAAATGACAGGATCGTGCAAAAAACTATACGTATAAAAAAGTACGCAACTTCTGAGAAGATGGGCCGAAGAAACTTTTCAGAGAACAAATATGGCATACATCCATTTCAACCCTGCCAATCAAATTCGTATTAGAAAAGCGGGTTATCTCATGATTTCTTCCATGGGACCGGCAGTTCAAATTACACAAGGAATTCATACAATACGAATTGCCGCCTATCATTCTCAGGGTCTTGCTACTCCCTCTTTTTCCTCCTCAAGGATATTTTCTCTTCAAAACTTATTGAAGCCTCTTGGACCTTCTATTTCAAAAAATTGGATCATGCGCACAGCAAACACCGCACTTGTGGTGGGAAGTATAGTGGGTGGAATTTTTTCATTCCAAAACAACATATTTCTCGCAATTGCCGGGCGCCCCATTCTCTTATGCATTGCAGACATTGCAGCAGATACGATAATTTCTGGGGTCTCAATTAGTCTTGGATCCGCAATAGGAATAGGAATTATGGCTACACAACCTATTTTAGCGGGATATCTTATCGGCACAGGAATTTCTATCGCATTGGGAGCCAGCTTATCTTGGCTCAAAGAAGGTTTGATTTCTTCTTATGAACAAAAACTCTCTACTCAAAAATTAAAAGATAATGGAGTTTCTCTCAATAATCTGAGCCCAATCTCTATTACTTAAAACCCCACAGCAAATCATAACTCACACTTCTCCCCTTACCCGAATTGGGCTGCAAGATTTTCTTTTCGGCGAGATCAATGATTTCCCGATAAGCCGTGGCACGACTCACTTTTGCAATGGATACATATTTACGAGTCGTCAGCCCGCCCTTAAAACCTCCGGGGCCTGCTTCTACAAGTTTGCTGACTACCTTGCGTTGGTGATCATTGAGGGAGGCATCTCGATGGCATTTCCAAAAATCTGCTTTTGCCAACACTTTGGAAATCAAAAGTTCGGAGTTATCGATGGCCCGTTTTGAACAACCCAGGAACCACAATAACCATTCTGTAAGATCTCCTTTCCCTCGCTGGGTCCGTTCCAAAATTTCGTAATACGTGTTTCTCTCCTCCATAATTTGTGCGGAAAGACTATAAAATCTTTCTTTCAAATTTTCATCCTGGGCCAAAGCCATATCGGTAAGGGCGCGGGCCAAACGACCATTGCCATCCTCAAAAGGATGAATCGTGACAAAGTAAAAATGAGCCACGGCGGCCCGGACAAATCCCTCTATTTTATTATCACTGCTCTTCCACCACAAAAGAAACTGCTGCATTTCTTTAGGGATTCGATTCCGAGGGGGAGCTTCATAGTGAATTTTTTCCCGCCCTATAGGACCCGACACCACTTGCATGGGTTCTGGGCCCCTCCACTGACCTGCGCGAATGGGGTGCAGGCCTGAATATCCCGTAGGGAAAAGAGTTGCGTGCCAATTTTTAAGCCTTTTGAGGGTGAGAGGTTTTTGATAGCCCGTTGTTGCATCCAACAGAACCTGAACCAACCCATCTACCCGGCGATCCACAGGAGGAAGCCCTGCAGTAGCCAAACCTAATCGCTTGGCTACAGAAGAACGTACAGTATCTGGATTCAATTTTTCACCTTCAATAGCACTAGTCTCCACGGATTCTTTTATCAAAATCTCCGCCCGGGCTTCCTGACCCAAAGCCATCCCGAGAGCACTTATGCGGCTGATCAATTGCCCTTGTGAAAGGCGGGTTTGCCCGAGTACCTTTAGCAGGCTTTCGTGATTCCAGGTGAAAAGAGGCCATTTTTTACTTTGCCAAACATACATATTCTTTTTCCTAATCGCTTCGTTTTATGAAGCGATTATATCGCCTAATCGCTTCATATGGCAATGTAAAAAACATCCTCCCCCCTTAAACTACCCACATGCAATCCCCATAACTAAAGAGCCGATATTTTTTTTGGATGGCTTGGGCGTAGGCCCGAAACAAAAAATCTTTGCCCGCAAAAGCACTGGTGAGCAGAAGGGGAGTAGAACAAGGTTGGTGAAAATTGGTGAGAAAGCGGTCGATGATTTTAAATTTGTAGCCGGGGGTGATGAAGAGGTTGGTAAAGGGGGATACAGGGGGATTTTGAAAATAAGATTCCAACGCCCGCACCACTGTCGTTCCCACCGCAGTCACGGGTCTTCCTTCTTTTTTAGCTTTATAAATTGCATCGATGACCGAAGGCGCAAGCTCATAATATTCCGTCTGCATTTCATGATCTTTGATTTGCTCGGATAAAATCGGTTTAAAAGTGCCCAAGCCCACATGCAAAGTGAGGCTGTGGATTTCCACTTTTCGTTCGCGCAGTTTTTTAAAAATGGATTCGGTGAAATGAAGCGACGCCGTGGGCGCTGCAATGGCTCCCTCTTTTTGGGCAAAAATAGTTTGATAGCGATCTAAATCTTCCTTTCGAGGTTCTTTTCGGCGGATGTAAGGAGGAAGCGGCGCCGCACCTTCTTTATACATCAATTCCCGAACTGAAAATCCTGTGGGAAATTCCAGATATTTTTTATTTTCTTCTGTAAACAATCGGACGGGAGTTTTTTCTTCTCCCAAAAAAATTTCGTCCCCCTCTTTGAGTCCACGCATCGAGCGAATGAGACACTCCCAGACCTCCCCCTTTCCCCCCCTCCTTACAAAGGAGGGGGCCGGGGGGAGGTCTCTCACCAACAGTACTTCTATTTTCCCCCCACTTTTTTTCTGAGCACACAAGCGTGCAGGGATCACTTTCGTATTATTTAAAACGAGCACATCCCCTTCCTGAAAATAAGAAGGAAATTCCCTGAAAAAAGAATCGGCGATCGTCGCAGCAGATCGATTGAGCACCATCATGCGCGAAGCATCGCGTTCTGATAAAGGCTCTTGCGCAACCCCTTCAGGAGGATACTCAAATAAAAAATCTTGTGTTCGCATAAAATTTATTAAATATGCTCTTGGCGCAAACCAAAAGAAATTGCTAGCCTGTCTTTCCCATGGAACTTTATTTCGAATATTTTCATCACTTTCACTATCTGGGCCTTTTTATCTTGTTACTGCTCTGCGGCATGGGCCTTCCTCTTCCGGAAGATATTGTTATTATTGCGGGAGGTTATTTTGTCTACTTGGGCTCTACCCAACTCATTCCCACGATGGGGGTTCTTTATGCAGGGGCCTTGCTGGGCGACATTTTACTTTACGGAATTGGAAGAAAATTCGGCCCTGACATTATCGCTCATCGACGCCTGAACTGGCTTTTTACTCCCCATCGTATCAAAGCCATCAACTACTATTTTCATCACTATGGAAGCTTGAGTTTTTTTATTGCACGATTTTTAGTGGGCATCCGCTCCACTTTTTTTCTCACCGCTGGCGCTTTTAAAGTTTCTTTCAAAAAAATGCTGCTCTTTGATGGATCCGCAGCCTTGTTATCCATTCCTCTTCTTACCTATCTCGCTTATCGTTTTGGAGGAGAACTCGATCAGTTCCTGATTTGGATACGACGGGTAGAACACTGGATTTTTATATTGGCTGGCCTTCTCGTCATCGTCATTTTATTTCGCATCTATCACCGCAGGAAAATCGAAAAAGAAGAACCCAAAAGTAGTGAAGAATTTCAGAAACCTCCGATTTGAGTAGCAACTAAAAATAAGAATTGTCGAAGAAGCTTTTGATATGCCCATTACCTCTCTCACTTCTTATTTGAACACTACCTCCTTCGGGGACACGAACGCCTCTACCCGAAACCAGCAAGAGCTGGCCCTGACTCTGGATTCTGCTGCCCGTCAACTGGCGGATTGGAAAGGCCTGGCCTTCATGAGCGCTGGAGGTGGGGCTTTTGAGGTGGGTAAATTACTGGCGACCACTTTTTTCAGTGCGGTTCCCGTTCTTTCGGCTATTCCCTTACTGACAAACACTTTTACTTTTGTCTCTGGCGTCACGGCAGATACGGCGTTTACGACTTTCTTAAGCCAAATCTTTGGGGAGGCTGGGGAAAATGACACCCCCTTTTGGCAGCAGGTTCTAGATCAAGGTTCTGTGCGGGGGATGGGTTTGCTTGGAGCGGGTCAGGGCTTTGCGGTGATGCAGCTTCTTACAGGATTAGCGTCGGTGAGTGGGGGAATGCTGTGTGAAGAAAAATCCAGTAAGGGCCCCGCAAAAGGGACATTCCTGGATTCTCTTATCCAAGGTCTTCGCTGTAATTTGGGTTCCGGGGCTTTTGGAGTTTTAAGCGGTGGAGTGCTGGGTGCGGTGGAACAGAGAATCAGTCTCAAAACAAGAAATATGAATAACGTAGGGGCGAATCTTGTATTCGCCCAAAACAAAGGGCGATCACCCTCCACACAACTGGCGGGCAGGCAAGGATCGCCCCTACAAAATTTTGGAAAAACAATTTCAGAAAATGTGGAAAAATTATTTGCAAAGCTTACTCCTCATCCTGCTACTGGAAACTTAAATGGCAATGTAAGGTTGTTCAAACAAAACTCTTCTCGTGCTAAGCCCTTGGGCAATCCAAATTTGTTGGCGGAAGCAACAAACCCTGCAGGAAGCACAAGTCCCAATGAAACATCCCGCTTAGAAAGCCGCCTCCAAGAATTTACTCCCAACCGTCTTTCTGTGGATTGGCGATCAGGTCCCCCTTATGCCATTCCCCCAGAAGTAGATGTAGAGAGAACCTTACGCATGGCCCAAGGAGGAGAACGAGAAAAAATAAACCGACAATTCTTCTCCCCTGAACAACTCCGAGATCCTAAAACTCGTGTTCTGTGGTCTACGGCTCCAGAAAGTGATTTTACACGAAGCTTCGAAGTGGATGGAGTCACCCATCGCGATCTCATGGCGGACGTCATGGCTTCGATGACGGGAATTGCCAATCCTCCTGAACTCACTTTAAGTTCTCTGGCTCCCAATTATCCTCGAACTTTTTTAGAAGCCAACATGCCTGCGAGAAGAATTCATTTTGAATCGCCCAAAGTCATGGAGGATTTTGAAAGAGCTGTTTTAGAACATCGTCCTGAAGTGGTGCTTTTATCGGGTCTCAATGTAAACACCCGCGCCTTACTCCGCATGGCTTTGTTTGCCAGAAAAAATGGGGCTAAAGAAGTATGGCTGGGAGGTGATGCGGCTTTGGGTCCTTATAAAATTTTGGATGAAGTCTTCGACCGAGTCATTTGGGGTCCCGCAGAACAATATCTCTACCATACTTTTGTAGGGGATGATTTTCCAGGTCATCGGCATCCTGCAGTGGATCAGATGCTAGCGGGAGTGGATTGGGTGGTTACGGGAAAAGATGGTTTACCCCAAAGAGTGACTGCTCAAACTCTTCATATGGTTCTCCGAATGGGTTGCACCCAAAATTGCTGTTATTGTGCGGAGGGAATCAAATCTGATCGGGGGAACGCCAGACCTCCTACTCCCATAGAAGAAGCGAAAAGTCTTATTGATGAAGCGCATGCAAAAGGAATTCGTCGTGTTTATTTTATTGACCCCGACTTCGGACGACTTTGGCAAGATGGCCTTGAAGGAGAAGTCTTGAGACATCTCACTTCAAAAGGAATGCGTTGGAGTTGCCTCACCAATGTAGTCACCCTGCAAAGACATGGAGATTTTATGCTGGAGCAAGGTCTTGCTTCTGTTTACTTAGGAATTGAGTCTTTATCTCCCGATCATGCATCTGCAGAAGATGGGAGAGGAAACAGGCTGAGAGTTTTAAATCGTGCCTGGCAAGATCAAAGTGAAACAGCCAGACAGATTCAACGATTAAAAGATTCAGGAGTCATGGTCTTTGGGCTTTATATTCTCTACAATCCTGGGGAAACAAAAGAAGGAATTCAAGAAGGCCTCACACGCTTGCAAAGCTTAGTCCCTCTCTCTCAAATTAGTACCAATCAACCTTTTCCGGGGACTGCAGAATTTGAAACAGCGGTCCAAAGCCGCTGGATTTTTAATTACGATCCCGATTCTGTTCGTTATGGTCAAATGGTTTGGACTCCCAATGGAATTGTTTTTGATCCAAGAGAAGTTTCCAGAACTTATGTGGCAGCTCATCAAGCTGTAAATGATTTAAGACGTCCCCATGGATTTTTGGAAACTCAACAGGCTTTAAAAGCTACTCGGGCTTCAAGGTCTTCTTAGAATTTTAACCTGCTATACTCTATATCTTCCAAATTCGTGACTATTATCCACTTTTAAGTACCTATTTCGTGATAAACATCACGTTTTTGTAACTTATGGCTTGAAAGGGTTAAAAATCCATGGCAATCTAGACATCGATGCAACGAGACCTTTATCAAAAATTACTCGCCTGGAAGACTTCTCCCCGTCGGAAACCTTTGGTGCTTCAAGGGGCAAGGCAGGTGGGAAAAACTTATTTGCTCAAAAAGTTTGGCAAAAACGAGTACGAAGATTTTGCCTACTTTAATTTTGAAGAAGATCCGGGTCTTAAAGAATATTTTCAAGGAGTACTTCTTCCAGAAAAAATTCTTCAAAAATTGGAAATTCATCGCGGAAAAAAAATTGAACCCCAAAAAACTTTGGTATTTTTTGATGAAATCCAGGAATCTTCAGAAGCCTTAAACAGCCTGAAATATTTTTGTGAGCAGGCAAACAATTTTCATGTGGTATCGGCGGGCTCTCTTCTCGGCGTCAAAGTGGATCACAAACGCTCATTTCCTGTGGGCAAGGTCAATTTTTTGCACCTCTACCCTCTTACCTTTCTGGAGTTTCTGGCCGCTCAAGGAAAAATCCATTTAAAAAATTTAATCGAAGGGCTTCAGCCTTTTGAAAGTCTGGAAGGACCCATCCATAGGGAACTGATCGATGACCTTCGCCTATATTATGCAATCGGTGGAATGCCTGAGGCTGTTTTTCACTACACAGAACATCGGGATTTGCAAGAAACGCGCGTGATTCAACAAGAAATCCTGAAAGCTTACACCCTGGATTTTGCCAAACACGCCCATCCTTCGGATGTCATGAAAATAGCCACTGTATGGGAAGCTCTTCCCGCACAGCTTGCCAAAGAAAATAAAAAATTTGTTTTTTCTGCGATCAAATCCAGCGCCCGCGCCAGGGAGTATGAAACAGCTATTCAATGGTTGGTCGATGCGGGGCTTGTCTACAAAGTAAAAAATATTTCGAAACCCCATCTTCCTCTGGCAAGTTATGCAGATGCTCAGGCTTTCAAACTTTACAGTCTGGATGTAGGTCTGCTGGCCGCCATGACTCATCTCGTTCCCCAAACTCTTTTGCAGGCAGACAAACTTTTCACCGAATTTAAAGGCGCTCTCACTGAAAACTATGTGGCCCAAGAACTGGTCGCGACCCATGATCAAGCTCTTTATTATTGGACAAGCCCTGGCAAGGCCGAGGTTGATTTTTTGCTGGAATTCAAGGGAGAGATTTACCCTTTGGAAGTCAAATCGGGCCTCAGCCAAAAAACACGCAGCTTGCGGGTTTACGAAGAAATCTATCATCCCACAACACTTTCACGAACTTCTATCATGAATTTCAAAAAAGATGGCGGAATCAGTAACTATCCCCTCTACAGCATGGTGCGTTTTCCGATGGAATGAAGAGACATTTTTTCTCTGAATCGATACTCGTGAAATGGGCTCATGGTGACCCATTTTACGCGTAAAATGGGTGATGCCTAAATCAAATTTTACCCGCTGCCTCATACCCACTCTTCACCGCTCCCTCAATGGTGGCCGGCAAGCCCGTTGCTGTCCAATCCCCCGCTAAAAATAAATTTTGAAGAGGGGTTTGAGAAGAAGGGCGAAGTTTTTCAGAGCCCACTGTAAAAGAAGGAGTAGCTCTTAGTTCTTTGAGCACACGGCTGTGTTTTAAAATTATTTTTTTGGATTCCGGAAAACTTTTATGAATTTCTTGCAGAGCAAGCGTCACCAGTTTTTCTTGATTAAAATCTTTAAGATCGTAGGCAGCACTGATGACGAGGGAAACATAATTTTTGGATCCGTTGAGGATCGCTCCTTTGTTAAAAATCCAATGCAGAGGTGAATCAATGAAGCCTGCGAAAGTTTCTTTAAAGATCGGCTGATCAAACCATAAATTGATGGAAAGAATCGGAGAAAATTTAAACTCTTTGAATTTTTCAAAAAAAGGATGGGCCTGCAAAACTTCCGGCTCGATCAAAGAAAGTAAAGCATCGGGAGGGATCGCACTGATGTAGAAATTCGCGACCTGCTCTGTTCCATCCTCCAAAACAATTTTTTGAATGGCAGAATCTTGTACGCAAATTTTGGCGATCCCTTTTTTAGTAAAAACTTTTCCACCCCGCCCTTCCACAAATTTTTGAGCAGCCCCCGTATACAGATCCGACAGGCCCACTGTTGAAAGCGCCATTAAAGAATCTTGTTTATTTTTAAGCAAAGCTTCTTTCAAAACGATAGCGAGCATTTTGGCAGAGCTTAAAGACGGCAATTCGTTGATGGTCGCCAGAATCAGGGGAGTCCAAAAATTTTTGATGGATTCTTCTGTTTGATTTGAAAGTGTCAGCCACTCGTGACAGGTGATTTGATCCAAAGTTTCCATTTCTCTTTCTTGCAGCTTGGACACTTTGCGCATCATTTTGATCATCGAGCATTTTTCTTTGAAGGAAAGAGTTTGCAAGCGCAGAAGACCCACCAGAAGATGAAAGGGAGCAGGCAGGGGGGGACACCGCAGCCGATATTGTTTTCCCTGCGAATCCGCAAAATCAACACACATTTTTTTTTGAAATTGAAGAAGCCGATCGGTTCCAATCGTTTTTAAAAATTTCAGGGTGTGATGATAACAGCCCATGAAAAGATGCTGACCATTATCTAGGGTATCTCCCGTCGTGGAATCTTTTACAGAATAAGCACGACCTCCTAATAAGGGACGTCGTTCAAAAAGAGTGACAGCCACTCCTTTTTCAGCAAGAGCCACGGCCGCTGCCAGACCCGCAAATCCACCTCCGATGATCATCACGTGAGACATAGAGAATTAAAACCAACTTCTCATCCACTCTTTCATCAAAATATTAAACTTCACCCATTTGGATAAACTTACTTTTTTAGAAAGTGGAAGACGGGGGTTTTTTTTGATCTCTTGAAGAATGCGGTAATAGACCTTTCCCATCACCCACGCCGCCAACAGAGGTTTATACGGCAGATTTTTCATGAGTCGAAAAGCTTCTGCGTAAACGGCTTCTGTTTGACCGATCTCGTAATACATAAAGGAGTCAAAACGCACCGATTGTTTGCCCTGCAAAACTTCTTCTTCTCTCACAGAAAAATATTGCAGGTCTTTTAAAGGAAGATAAATCCGGCCGCTGATGGCATCCTTTTTAATATCGCGTAACACATTCGTGAGTTGTAAAGCCCTACCCAGCAAGATGGCGGCCTGATTGGCTTCTTCGCCTTCTACCCCAAAAATCTTCATGCACATCAGCCCCACCACTGAAGCGACTCCATAAGTGTAACTACAAAGTTCTTCAAAATTTTGATAACGCGTTTTTTCCAAATCCTGCCCCACGCCCAGAATCAACTCTTCAAAATATTTTTTGGGGATTGAAAAATAAGAAACCGCCCACGCCAGCTCTTTTGTCGCTGCGTAATGGGCCTTTCCCCGATAAACAGCCTCCAGCTCTGTGCTCCAATCTTTTAATTTTTCCATGGCTTCTGAAGGAGAGGCCGACTCATCCACCGCGTCATCCACCAAGCGGCAAAAAGCATAAACCGCTTCCATGGCCCGACGTTTGGCAGAGGAAAGAAAAAAGAAAGAACTACTAAAGTTCGACTGACTTTTTTCTGTAATCGTATGCGAGGTTTCTTGAGAGGGAATCATCATAAAATATTATAAGACTCCTCCCCTTAAGGTTTTCATAACGCCCCCTGACCCCCTCTTACCTTAAGAGGGGGGAATTTGAAAAAAGATTTCCACAAAATAGAAAGCTTGTCTTGAACCCGAATTTCAGGCCGGTCTATCAGAGAACGGCCGGGAGTTCCACAGGCCTTTTCCAAAATCTTTACCCCTCCCAACCATGTGCAACGCAGTTCCCACGACAGCCGCCCCTTCACTTGAAGAGGCAGTAGGGCACCCTGTTTAAAAAAAGAAAAGGTAAAATCACCCAGCTCTTTTAACAGAGAATCACAAATTATTTTCGAAGAAGTCTGCAAAATATTTTCATCCGTAAAATCATGCTTTCTCAGTAAATCCAAAGGAATATAAATCCGGTTTTTCTCCCGGTCCACTCCAATATCCTGCCAGAAATTGGCGAGCTGCAGACCGGTGCAAATCGCGTCGGAAAGTTCGAACAATTTTTCATCCCGATAACCAAACACCCAAAGAACCAAACGTCCGACCGGATTGGCGGAGTGCTGACAATAAAAAAGCACTTCCTCCCAATTTTCATAGCGACGCTTCGTGACATCCTGTTTAAAAGCAAAAAGAAGATCCGACAAAAGTTTTTGGGGGATATTCAAATCCCGGATGGTGCGGGCTAAAGCAACAAAAATGGGATGTGTGGGTTGAGCATGATAACAAAGCTGCAGCTCATGTTCCCAAGTCTGAAGTTTTTCAAGACGGGCGGATTCCCCTTGCTGAATGGCTGTTTCCCAATTTTTGAACCCTGGAAAATTTTTCCGCGAAGGATAAGATTCATCAGCAAAATCATCTGCGCTACGCGCAAAAGCGTAAATACTCCAAATATAGGGCCGCTTTTTTTTGGGGATGAGCAAAGAACCGACGGGAAAATTTTCGTAGTGGCTCTTGGCCATTCGCTCACAATATTGATAGGCGCTTTCAATGGAAGTCATAAAATTGCAGCTGGAATAATTGCTTCATTTGTTTTTACTTCTAATTTTTTACCTGTCTCTGCCAAATCCCGGGGAAGAATGGCAAGTGCCACAAAACTATTTCGTGCCGGGGAAAATGCAAAACTGGTAATTTTTCCCACTTCTTTGTTTTCGTGAAAAATTTTCAAATCCCCCCCACCCCCCTTTAATAAAGGGGGGGATTCTTTATTTTCCCCCCTTTGCAAAGGGGGGCCAGGGGGGATTTGAATCTGAATTTTCACCAAAACCTTATTCACCTTTCCATAATGCTTGATTCTCGAAATCACTTCTTGGCCAACATAACAACCTTTGCTGTAGCTGATGTAGTCTTCGTCCAAACCCGCTTCCAAGGGAATCGTATTTTCATTCACATCGATTCCATAAACAGGAATTTTGGATTCAATGCGAAGTAAATTAAAAGTTTCTTCGCTCAGGAGGGTGACCTCTTTTAATATTCTCTCTTCTTCTTTTTTAGAAACAAGAAGAAGAATCGTTGGAAAGATCCACCCGGAATCCCGAATCACTTCAACAGGAATTTTATTTTCGGTAAAATGAAACGCCTGTTTTCCTATCCCCATGATGACAGAATATTCTTCTGAAAAATCAAAAAGCTCTGTTTGACTAAACATGATCAAATTTTTAATCGCCTTTTGAAGAGCCTCTTTTTCTGCAACAGAGGTGAGAGCCCAAATCCCCTCCTCTTTTTCAAAAAGTTTAAGAGCCGCCACCCACTTGCCTTTTGCCGTGAGATGAAATGCCCCAAGAATCTGTTCTTTTTTCATTTTTTTAATGTCGTTGGAAAGAATGCCTTGCAGAAAACTTTTACAATCAGAACCCTTGAAGCAAAGTACAGCCTCTAAAAGCGAAAAAAAGCCAACTCCTTGTTCTACAATTTTATATTCTTGTGGAAGAGAAGACACGCTCTGCTTATAGCGGGGTTTTTTGAGTCAAGTCAACGGATGGGATCTTGTGATAAAATTAAAAAAACAAGAAAAGTGTATCCATACCTGCAATAAGGGTATCTATAACGTCTTGATTAGGTATCTCCTCATCTAAACTTTCCATTTTTGGAGGTAAAACTCTTTCCAACTCTCTACGCACCGACTCATCGTCAGGATTAATTTCTAACGCGGCTTTATATTCGCTGGTAGCCCCTTCTAAATCTCCCATGAACTCTAAAATACGTCCTAATCCTACATGAACAAACAAGTCTTTAGGATTAATTTCTAATGCTGTTTTAAATTCCCTAATAGCTCCTTCTAAATCTCTTCTTATTAATAAGAGACGTCCCAAACCATAATGACCTATTCCATCACGAGGATTAATTCTTAAAGCCGCTCGGTATATTCTTTCTGCTGGTTTTAAATCTCCTTGATGCTGTCTTTCTAAAACAAAAGCCATTCCTATATCAGACCAGTTGTCTGATATGATTTGCCAAGCGGGCTTTATTTGTAAAACATAATCCTCAAAAGCATTTGAAGGTAAAAATTCTTTACCATTGTTAAAATAAAACCATGATCCCTGTTCTAACTTTATTCGTAAAGTGACATGGTCTTGGCGTGAAGCTTCACGACTCGGGATCGAAACAACTTCTACCCTTTCTAAATGGGGAGCTTTTACTTTTCTAAGCAAATCAAGCACTCGAGTAGAAACCATATTACAATCATAGGCTATTCTATTGCCACAAAATGATCTTATCATTTGTGCATCCTGAGAAAAGAAAGCTTGTAGTTTTGTAAAAAGAAAATCACTGACCATGATTAAATGACCCAACAAGCGAAGATCGCTTGGAGAAAGTTTGGGAAGTTCGGAAAAAACTTTCGAGGATTCAGGATCGGAATGAAGGCGAGATAATACTTGAGAGGGATCCTTTGCAAAATTTTTATTTCTATCAAAATAGGCCAACCATAACTCATCTTGTTTCTCTGCTTTCCCAGTTAAATCAATACATCGTGCACCCAAAAAACTCTCTTCCTCAAAAGCTGTTTCTATAGAAAGCCTTCCTTCATAGCTCGCGAGAAGTGCCTCACAACGTTCAGGGGTATCCATTTTTTCACAAGGTCCCAAGACAGGTCTTTGATCTACCTGAATTGTTTCAACAAAAACCCCTCTCCACAGATAAGCGATGGCCCTTGAATCTGAAGTGGCAACCGCTTCTTTAAATCTTTCCTGAACAAGAGCAGGGCTGAGCGGATCTAAAGCAGGACAAATGTCATGTTGGAGAGAATCTAAAAACAATCCACCTTGATCTTCTCCTCTGGCTATTTTTTGAGCTTCGCTGGGCGAAAAAATACACAGGACCATAATGATCTCTTATCGGCTTGTTATTCAAAAGGTTGTCTGATTTTTTACTTATATCTCAAAACACTATTGCTCGCACGGCCTGTGGGTTCTGCCTTAGGTGTAGGTTGATTGGTAAAAGAAGAAGCGGAGGGGGAAGGGGCCTTGGATTCAGAGGCCTCCGGTTTTTCACAGAGTTCAGAGCGGCAAAGCGATTCGCCGATGATCATTGTTCCAGGACCCCAAATTGCGGGAGACTCACTTCTTTTTGAATGATCGGTTGGACCTAAAGCCATTTTATTATCCTTTTATTGTTGTTCTTTTTACCTTTTCGGCGGCCTTGCTTAGACAAGTTGCGTGTTCAAAATAAAAAATTAATGGGAAAACGATAAAATCTTGCGATCTGCTGCAGGCAGAGCTAAACCTTCTAACTTATTAAATTTAAACCACTTTTTATCTATTTCTTCCTTCAACGGCTCTTCATTATATTGAATTGTATAAGGGAAAACCGTAATTCGATGATGAGTAATGGAATGGGTATGGGGTTTTAAGGGTTTTGCTTTTTGAAAATCAAGCCCCCATTTCAATGCCAATTTTTTTAAAAGATCCTCGGGACTTTCTCCCTTTTCAGCGAACAAACTGGGAATCTGCCACAATTTTTTCATCCAGCGATTTTCATCGGAGAGTGTGAGTAACACTTGGTTATTTTTTTGGAGAAGCAAAGCCACCCGTTTTAAAATTTTTGTCTGTGGATTTTTTTTCTTTTCCGGAAAGTTCTCAGGCCCTTGCGCACGTACCCGGCACCTTTTGGCCACAGGGCAAATCAGGCAAAGAGGATTTTTGGGAGTACAGATTGTCGCACCCAGTTCCATGAGGGCTTGATTAAAATCGCCAGGGGAGGGGATTTTTTTGATTTCCCCCTCTCCCCTGGTGGGAGAGGGTCGGGGAGAGGGGGAAATCATTTTTTCCGCAATCGCCCAAATTTTTTTCTGAAACTTGGGATCGTTGGGAACTCCCTTTAAAGCAAACAGACGTGCATAAACTCGAATCACATTCCCATCCACCACCGGCAAAGGTTGATGGAAGGCAATACTGGCAATCGCCCCCAAGGTGTAGCGACCAATCCCCGGCAAAGCCTGAATCGCTTTTGGATCTTGCGGAAATTTTCCCTGATGTTCCTCCACGATTTTTTTAGCGGCCTGATGCAGATTGCGCGCCCGCGAATAATAGCCCAGCCCCGACCACAGGCTTAAGACCTCTTCTTCTTTTGCTTCGGCAAGAGATGAAATTGCAGGAAATTTTTTGAGAAAGCGATTGTAATAATCAATCACCGTTGCTACTTGGGTTTGCTGAAGCATGATCTCGGAGATCCAGATTTTGTAAGGGTCCTGCGTTTTTCTCCAGGGCAGATCTCGCTTGTGTTGGTGATACCAATCTAGAAGTGGAGAAATCATAAAAGCTTTCTATGAAAAATATCTTGATACTTCAACATGAACCTCACGAAGGTTTGGGGGCCTGGGATCCCCTATTTAAATCCCAGGGACGACGCGTGGTGTTTCGAAATCTTTTTGCGGGTGAAAAAGTTCCTTTGGAAGAAGAGCTTTGCGAATGGGAAGGCATCGTCCTCATGGGCGGCGCTATGAGTGCGAATGATGAAAACAAACTGGATTTCATTCGCGACGAACTGAAGATGATTCCTCAAGCAATTGAGCTGAAGATTCCTCTTTTGGGAGTTTGCCTGGGTTCTCAACTCATCGCCAAGGCTTTAGGGGCGAAGATCAGCCGAGGAACTCAAAAAGAAATTGGATGGCACCCCCTTCAGCTTGGTATTTCGTGCAGCAAAGACAATCTTTTTGGAGGACTCAGTGGGCCGGTCATGATGTTTCAATGGCACGGAGAAACTTTTGAACTCCCGAGCGGTTCCATTCATTTAGCCAAATCTGCTTTATACCCCAACCAAGCGTTTCGTTATGCGGACCGCATTTACGGCCTTCAATTTCATTGCGAGATGACGGATTCGATGATTCGTGAATGGGTGAAGGTCGGAGAAAAAGAATTAGAGGAATGCAAAATTTCAGGGGATAAAATTTTAGAAGAGTCGCTCAAATACCTTCCTACTCTACGTCACTGGGCACATCAGATTGCACAGAAGTGGCTTTTGCTCAAATAACCTTGACCGTACTACAATTTAATATTAATGTAGTACGCGGAGGATTTATGAGCACATTGAGTATTCGGAAATTACCAAAAGAACTTGAAAAAGCCCTGATTCTTGAATCTAAAAAACAAAAGAAAACAAAGACAGATCTTGTCATTTCAGCCCTCGAAAAATGGTTGGGAGTAAATTCAAAAACCACCCAAAAAACACGGCTAAGAAGTTTTTTTGGGAAAATGTCTTATCCAGAATTTAAAGATTTTATAAAAACCACCCATCCTTTCAATCAAATAGAAGACGAGCTGTGGAAATGAAAGCTGTCTTAGATACAAACTTTTATTGCCTGTGTGATACGGCAAATGAAAAGGCTGTTTCTCAGTTAGAACAATCCACTCAAATTTATTTACCTTCTATTGTTTATGGCGAGCTCTATTATGGTTTTAAAAATGGGAATCGGTTTGAGGAAAATTTCAGACGACTCAATTATTTTATTCGCGAATTCTTGGTGGAAATCATTGAAGTGGATCAAGCCGTCGCTAAAAAATTTGGCGATATTTTTACTGCTCTGCGAAAAAAAGGTAAACCCATTCCCACCAATGATATTTGGATTAGCGCTTGCTGCATGGAAGTAAGAGGAACTCTTTTAACCTTAGATCGACACTTTTTAGAAGTGGATCAGATTCATGTCGAATGGATTCCTGCAGAACCTCTTCCTTTTTAAATAAAGGCAAGATTGACTTTACCCTCCTTCATCTCTATCTTTAAGGAATCATGAAAATGAAAGTGCATACACTCAAATTATTCTCAACCCCATTCAAAATACTGAGAAAAAACCCAATTTTTTTTTTAGAAAATGGATTCGTTTTTTTAGAAGTCGGGCAAACAAGTTTTAAAGGCGAGTGACAGATAAGCGGTAATGCTTGTCGTCAAAACAAAATCTAAACCGATTAAAAAATCCTTTGCGGCCCAAAAGATTAAAACCAGGGCCTAGATGTTCTGAGAAAGTAATCGGAGCTTTAAAAGTCCACCCATAAAAAATAACATCTACTTGAAATAAAAAAGCATGAATATAATCACCATCTCCTACTTGGATGCGTTTTGAAATTCCTTTTCTCAAGGACAAACCCAAATAGTTTATCCAACCACTGTGAAAGATAGAAAAGTCAGCCCCTGAATCTACAAAAGCCTCTGTAATTACATTATTTTTAGGACCCTGGAGAGTCAATTTTACAAAAGGAAGGCGTTCCTCATTTCCAAAAATTTTATAAGGGATTAACACGATTTTATTTTCAAGAGATAAAGTGGTTTCTTTTTCCCAGGAAGATAATAGAGTCCAATGGTATCCTTTTTCTTACCCAATTTTTTTTCGGCTTTTTCTAGGACTTTAAATTGCTTCTTTCCCAAAGCCAAAATATCTTTTCCTACCATGGCCACATAAGACCCGGGATGTTTGCGGCTCAGTGCTGTTAAAAGCCGATGATGTTCATTCATTTCTTTTTGATTCATGCCTAAAAATTAACACTCTCTCTTACTCTGCACAAGAAAGAATTTTTAAACATCCTATGGGGAGAGGTCTTTATTGACAGATTTCCTGCAATCTAGTTCTACTACCACAATTAACAATTTACTCACTCAAAATTTCGGAGCTTCATGACTTCTCATCTTTTTTCCGAAGGCCCCCTCGTCACCCTCGAAGCGGTCATTCAAGATCCTTATGATCTTGCCGTGGCCACCGCACGCACTTGTTATTCTTCAAAGGGAATTATTCGCGTCGAAGACGTTCGAAAAGATGAAACCGCAAAAGCCCTGCGCGATAAAATTGCTCTTTCAACACGGGATGCAGGTCATCTCACCACTCGCCAGCATGCTCACTTTGTGTTTTCGATGGAAAAAGTTTCGAGGCATGTCTTGTGGAGTTTTTTGCACAGCCATCCTTTTTATAATTCAGAACAAGTCAGCCAGCGTTATGTCAAAGTAAAACCCGAGAATTGGACTGTTCCTCCTCTCAAAGAAAATCTTCTACCCATTTATGAAGCGGCTCTTCGCGAACAAACAAGGGACTATGAAACACTGATTGGGCTTCTTTCTCCCAAGGTGGAAGAAACTTATTATTCGATTTTTCCTGTCAGGAAAAAATGGACCGACAAATACAAAAGTGTCATCGCCAAAAAAACTTACGAGATCGCCCGTTATGTGTTGCCTGTGGCGACTCATGCCTATCTTTACCACACGATCAGTGCCATTACCTTGCTGCGTTATTTTCGGTTAATGAATTTGTTTGATACTCCTCTCGAGCAAAAAATTCTGGTCGAAAAAATGTTGGAGGAAGTCTTGAAAGTGGATCCTGAATTCAAGAAGGAACTCACAGATCCTTATCCTTTGGAAAAGACACCGGAGTGGGAGATGTATCATCAATTTGTTTTACCGGGGGCAAATGCAAAAAATTTTATTCATGAATTTGATTCTTCCCTCGAAGGCCACACTTCCAAACTTGTGGACTACAAAATCAATGCCGAAAAAACCGTGGCCAATGCGGTGCGCGAGGTGTTTGGACTGAGTGGGTCGGAACTCTCTGATTCTGAAGCGCTGGATCAGCTCATGAACCCTGCAAAAAATCCTTATCTGGCCGATACGCTTAACGTGAATACACTTTCCAAACTTTCGCGCTGTATGTTTCATGCGCATTACACTTTCCGAAAAAAGATTTCACATACGGCAGATAGCCAAGACCAACGCCATCGCATGACCCCGGCCTCGCGACCTATACTGGAAGCCCATTACACGGGTGAACCGGATTTTATCCTTCCCAAACTGGTGACAGAAATCCCCCAGGCTGAAGAGTATTATCGTGAGTCGATGAAAAAAACTTTTGAGGCGATTAACCGCCTGATCGAAGGGGGCGCTCCTCTGGAACAGGCTTTGTATCTACTTCCCAACGCATTCCCTATTCGATTTGAAGAATCGGGAGATCTTTTAAATCAGCACCACAAATGGCACACGCGGGCCTGTTACACGGCTCAGGAAGAAATTTTTAATGCGACGATTGATGAAATTTCACAAGTTTCTAAAATTCATCCGCGACTGGCCTCACAAATATTGGCCCCTTGTTTTATTCGCAAAGCAGCGGGAGTAAAACCGATCTGTCCTGAAGGCGAACGTTTTTGCGGCGTCAAAGTATGGGAAAAAGAAATTGGGGAGTATGAGAGGTTGATATAAAAAAATCCCCCCTCGCCCCCCTTTATCAAAGGGGGGTTGGGGGGATTTTTAAAATCAATTATTTCCCAAACAATTTATTCGAACACTCTTTGGCTTCTTTAGAAATAGCAGGGTTCGAATTTTTACTGAGAGAAGCCAGTGCAGTTTTAATCTCTTCTGTTTTCTCGATATCTCCCCGATAAATAATTATTCCACGAATCGCATTCACGATTTGCTCGGGCTCTAAGCCTGGCTTGGCAAGATAAGCCACGGGAGGGGTATCATAAGTTTTAAACTCCGTATGAATTTCAGATTTAATGAGTTTTGCATGGCCTTTATCATCAGAAGGAAGTTCTCTGGAATACTGATTGAACTCAATCAGTCCCCCTTTCTTCAAACCCTTCCGTTCGGCGGCGCTCAACTCCAGGCGAATGGGAAGTCCGTTTTTAAAGTTTTCCATTTTTACATGATGCATGGGGTTATTGATCACCTCGATGGGAAGAACCAAAATCTCCCATTCGCTTTCATGAGGCACTTGTTTGAAATCAACAACCGCCCCCCGAATGAAAAAATCAGGAGTGGTATAGGTATAAGCGGTAGGAAAATCTGAAGTCCATCCCAGCAATTTTTTTTGCCTTTGGGCTTCACTCACTTTCACTTTGCCTTTTTTGGCAACTTTCTTGGCCGCTTGTGCGGAAGGAGTAAACACCGAGGGAGTGATGACTAACGAAAATGCAGCCATCAAAAGACTGACTAAAGCAATACGTCGCATAAAACTGACCTCCTGATCATTAAAGGTTATCATATTTCGAATCAAAACCGGCTTAACATATTTTAAAAATTTTACAAAAACTTTTACTTTCTTTTCTCTTTTATTCCCCAACATGATTATCGGCAACTTTCAGCGAAAGTTGCGGATTATTTATAAATTAAAAGCCTCTCCACCACTTTTCCTTTTTCAATATGTTCATCCAAAATTTCTTTAGCGTCTTGAAGAGTTGGCACGCGATACCACGTGGCTTCGGGATAGATCACGACCGTAGGCCCTTGAGCGCAGTGATCCAGACAGCCGGAGGCATTGGCGCGAATTTTGCCTTTCCATCCTCTTTTTTGCACTTCTTCCTTGAAAAAATCGCGAAGGGCTTCTGAGTCTTTCGCAGAACAACAGCCGCGGGTGTCGTTTCCTTCGCGGCGAAAAGTGCAAATAAAAATATGTTTTTCAAAGGGGGGCATTGCGAGTGAGATTTCGTCTAATTAAAAGGGAGTGTCAAGAGCTAAGGCTGTTCTTTTTCTTCTTCTTGATCTTGGTCTCCAGACTTTGGATCTCTTTCGCGAGAATCTTGACCTGGAGATCCAGAGTTGGAGTCACGCGGAGAGCTACCGTATTTTGGATTGGCAAGAGGGTAGGATCCATTGAAAAAAGGAATATAGGTTCCCGAAGGAAAGGAAGAACCGCTGGTGGGAATTGTAAAAGAAGCGCCATTTTGCATAGCCACAAAGGCAAAAGCGAATGGATAAAGAGTAGCTGCTATTTCTCCTCCATCAGAAGGTTCTAAAGATAGTTCCATCCCCAAAGACCATGAAATGAGGGGAAAACTATTTGGAGAGGGATCTTCAACTTCCTGATGAGATCTTTCTTTATCTACTACTAGAGGAATCTTTGAATCAGAAGAAATATGAGAAGGAGCCTTACCTTTCGAAGACACCCCCAAACTCGCTAAATCCATCTCCACCGAAATAACTCCCATTAAATGGATCTCTCCTGGCACAGGGTAAAAAGGGTTTGAGATGGGAGCTACTGTTCCTCCAGAAAAAACCAAATTTGATTCTGGAGTATATCTCTCCACTAAAAAACGAGTGCTTCCCCCTGTCAACATCCGTGCTGCCCATCGGGCCATCGCCGCAATGGGCAAAGCTAAAGCGAAAGTAGTTAAAAAGTGAGAGGCGGTGGAAATAGAAGAAGATCCTCCCACAGAAGGCGCTGAAACGGCTGAGGTATCCTCCGTTGGTGAAACTTGTGAGGGTTTCACTTCCAAAAAAGTACTATGCGGAACAGGCAAGTCCCGTCTTGCTAAAACTTCTACCTCTTCTCTTGTGACGGAGAGAGAAGAGTTCGAAACGACTTCCATCAATACAGGTTGAGTCTGATCCTGAGCTGCCAAAGCCACAACCAAGCTCTGTCGAAATTGGGCCTCTTGAGGATTTGCGGGTTCTTGCGATAAATAATAACCCAAACTCAAAGCCAGGGCCTGGGCCTGGGCCTGAATACGATCCGCCCCTTTTTCACGCGCTGCTGCAAGAGCATGCACCAAAATATCTTCACGAACATCGGCGTGAGATTGCAAAAAATAACCTTCTGCCAACAAATCCTGGGGCTGGGGAATATCGCATCCATTCAAGCTTTGATAAACCGCCACCAGAATGGGGTTCGGTACCCGGCCTGCCGTTTGTTCATCCATCATATACAAACCTACGGGCTCAGCCATCAAACGATTGGCTTGTTCTTCTTTGGAATTCGTACAGGGAACCGCACACCAGAAAACGATGTTTTGGTTGGTCCACTGTGCTGGCTGGGGATAGGAGGCTATAGGATAAGACTCTGTGACATCACCCTCTTCACAAACCGGGCTAATCTCCACAGAGATTTCGTATGGCAAACTTGAAACAACCGTTGTGTCTTCAGGAGGATTTTTTTTAATGGGAGGAATTGCCATGGTATTTTGATTATCGAATAAAACTCCCAGAAGTTGCGAGATTTTTTTTAAGCTTTTTACAAAAAACTACTTCTTTGACCTATCCCCACAATTTTCCTTCATGTCTTTGAAGCCTCCGAGTGGAGTAGTTGAAAGAAAGCAAAAGACCTCTCGGGGAAGCTCCTGCGGGATGTACTCTAAAAACAAGTTTCTTTAAGGGCAAATCATCGAGAATAGAACGACGACCTTCTACGCATTGCCCGAGATAACTGCAAATTTCTGCCTCACTTGCAGAAAGAGGAGGCTCCACATGAATAAATATTCGTCTGGCCATGGGCCTTTTGGATTCCGTTTTTGCTCCTAATGAAAGGTTCATAGTCGCTACCAAACTTTGTAATCGTGCCTCTATCTCGGGTATTTGAATACCTGCCTCTGAGCGTTGTACTTCTGCTTGTAAGACAAGGCCGTGTGCAAAAAAATGGGCACCTTTTGCATCTGAACCATAATAAAGATGATGAGCAAGATCCGAGTGACCGGTATCACGAACGGGTTTAAAAGGCTGTAAAGCATCCACTTCCAACTGCTCGGCCACGAGGGGACTTAAATGTCGTCGAGCCGTGTTTTCTACAAAGTTTCCTGTTCTGTTACCTGCTTTATCGACAGCGCGATGAAAGTGAAAATATCTCGGATATTGACCGGTTTCATTGACTACAAAAAATATTCGTTCAACACCTAGCTTGTCTGTAATTTCCTTTCCTGTTTTTTCCAATGCCCCTTGGATGGATTCATGCATGAAATCAGCTGAAGAATCTTCTCGTGTAAAAAAAGGACGATGATTCAATAAAACCCGGATTTCATTCCCTGTTGCCTGGGGATATCGCTCTCCCATCACAGATTCTAATTGCCCGATGGCTATCCCCAATGGATTAAGATAATCAACAGGAGATTCTGCTGTGACTCGTACCATCAATCGATCAACAGTTTGTTCTCCTTCTGCTCTTTCACGAAAATGTACCAAAGCCGGTGTAAATCTTAACTGTATTCCCGGAAGAGTAGGCCTCAAAGTATCATAACTTAATATTTCACAGCGGCCTGCAGCCCCCACTATTTCACGCCAAGCCAAAATTTCATCGAGCAATGCAATTTCTCGCGGATTTGTCGTATCCCCTATCAAGCCCAATAGATGCATCACCATTGAAACCCGCATCTCCGTTAATCTTTTGATCAATTGTACCCTCATGGGGTGGCGGGGAGACAAACTGGCTAAAATCTTCAGGGAGGAATGTTGCCATGCTTCTGGAATTGAGCTTTGCCTTGCTAAAAGAGCCACCAAAACTTGGACAGGATTCACAATCTGCTTTTCATCCGACAAAAGAGAAAGCAAAGTATTTCCTCCGCGATCTTTTACAGTCAATGTCCTATGGGTAGGATCTGAAATGAGTTGAACACTCAGCGTCGCTTGAGTCGGCATTACAGGAGGGGAACCTTCTTTATCTGCATTGGGGTGACGCATCACAAATACTTGCCCCTCATTTGAACCCAAATCGGGATAAAATATCCTCATCATCCCCTGATTTATCCCAGTCACTTGATGAACCGACATGAGGGGAGATGTTCTATCGTCAAAGGGATTATATATTGCTGCGTATGCTACCTGATGAGTCTGGGAAGAAAATGAAAGATCATAAACCACTTCGCAATTTTGGCTTGTTTGAGCCTCACGATTTACGACAAAAGAAAGTTCACTCACGAACAAAACCCGACAAGGAAAGCCATCCGAATATATGACGAGCTGATTTAATACTCCCTCTGTATTTATCAAAGCCCATATTCTTCGTGGAGAATTGTCATTATTTCTTAAAAGCGATTGTCGGAGTTCTGGGTTCTCACGAATTAAATGAGCCAAATTACCTGTGAGGGATTGATCTTCTCCTGTTAAAAGTTCCCGAAAAGCCTGTTGCATTGCCGGATGTCTTTCTTCGGAAACACCCGCTATTTCTAAGCTAACAGGAATGGGAGCCTCTCCATTTCCTAATACAAAACTTAAGACACGATGAGCTCCAGCAGTGCCCAAGTTTACTGCTTGCGCAAACATTCCGGGATTTTTTGCAGGTCTCAAGGCTTGTTGAGGTCTGACAATTTCAGGAACATTTTCTAGGCCGTAAGCACCTGCAGGGCCTGCCAATAGGGGCGATCCTTGTGATCGCCCTTTGTTTTGGGCGAATACAAGATTCGCCCCTACGTTATTCATATTTCTTGTTTTGAGACTAATTCTCTGCTCCACTGCAGTGACCGCTCCCCCGCTCCAATATCCAAAAGCCCCGGATCCAAAATAACAGCGAAGACCCTGAATCATAGAACCCAGCATTCCACCTTGTTCCGGCTTCGCCTCCTTTCCACACAGCATTCCCCCACTCACAGAGGCTAATCCTGTCAGAAGCTGTATCACCGCAAATCCCTGACCCGCTCCCAGCAAACCCATTCCCCGCACAGAACCCTGATCTAAAACCTGCTGCCAAAAGGGAATGTCATTTTCCCCAGCCTCCCCGAAGATTTGGCTTAAGAAAGTCGTAAATGCCGTATCTGCCGTAATGCCAGACACAAAAGTAAAAGTGTTTGTCAGCAAGGGAATGGCCGAAAGAACAGGAACCGCACTGAAAAAAGTGGTCGCCATCAATTTACCCACCTCAAAAGCCCCGCCTCCAGCGCTCATGAGGGCCAAGCCTTTAAAGTCCGCCAGTTGGCGGGCAGCGGAATCGAGAGTCAGGGCGAGCTCTTGTTGGTTTCGGGTAGAGGCGTTCTGATCTCCGAAAGAGGCGGTATTGAAATAAGAGGTGAGAGAGGTAATCGGCATAAAATCTTTTGCTAGTGTCATCCCTGCCCTTGGGGGTTTTGAATGGGAAGCAGGGATCCAGTGTCCTGTTTGCACAGGGACAAGCTCTGGGCCCCGGCTTCCCAATTTATTTCCAAGGGCCGGGGTGACAATCTTTGAATCAACTCAGAAAGCTTCTTCGACAGCTTTGATTTTTAGTTGCTAGTTTTCTTTCATAAATTTAAAAGTTCCATTTCATGCACTCTCTCCAAAAATTCGACGAGACTTTAGAAAAAATGATTCGGCTTCAGCAAGAAAAAATTCTTAAAATGGCAGCGGAACTGGGCGTTCACCTCACTCGTGAAGATATTTTAAATCCCCACGATTATCCGGAACTTTTGCGCTCCCCCCGTTTTAATTTTGAAGATGGTTTGCTCGCCGGCTTACTCAGTACTCAAACAGCCTTGCACCGATCTTTAAAAGAAGGGGGCTTATGAATTCCATCGCTTTTTTTGATGTCGATGGCACCCTGCTTCAGGGGATTTCGGGTTATTACACCACCCTGGAGCTTATCCGCAGAAAAATTATCAAGAAACGATGGTTGCCCCGGGCCATTTTTTATAATTTGCTCGCTCCCTTTTACACCGGCAATGTTCGAAGAATGTATGAGTTCGCGGTAGCGGATATGGCGGGCTCGCGAATCGAAGACATTTTGCAAATTGGGCGTGAGACTTTTGAAAAACATCTTAAGAAAAAAATCTATCAGGAAGCCCTGAGAGAAATTCAGACCCACCAAGAAAAAGGCAACCGCGTGGTGCTCATTTCTTCAGGTCCTTATATGGCCATTAAAATTATCGAAGAATTTGTAAAAGCCGATGCCTCTTTTTCGATTGGCCCGGTGATTGAAAACAACATTCTGCAAAATCGCTTGCTGGAACCTTTCACTTACATGGAAGGAAAAATCACCGCCGCTCTTCAGGAAGCCAAAAAATTCAACTTACCCTTGGAGCAATGTCACTTTTACGCCGACACTTATCACGATATTTATCTGCTTGCGAAAGTGGGCCACCCTCATGTAATCAACCCCGACCGAAAATTGAAAAAAATTGCACTGGAAAAAAATTGGCCTATTTTAGAATTTAAAAATTTATTGGGAGATAAATCCCCCCCAACCCCCCTTTACAAAGGGGGGAAAAGACAAAAAGCCCCACTTTATTAAAGGGGGGTTGGGGGGGATTTTCACTTGGAGTTTCATATGCCACCTAAAATTATCGCCCTCGGAGATTCACTCACCTATGGTTCCCCTTTTGGAAATGCATTTTCCTGGGTAGAACGTGTTTCTCAAACGCTGGGCATTCCGCTGATAAACGCCGGTGTGAATGGAAATACTTTTTGGGATATGGGCCAGCGTCTTTTGGTGGATGTCATCGATCAAAATCCCGACTATGTCATCTTGCTGGGAGGCGCCAATGATATCTATCAGGGTACTCCTTCCAAAACCCTGGAAGAGCGTTACGAAAAAATTGTGAAAACCCTGCTTGAAAATAAAATCAGGCCCATTTTGGCTTTGCCCCCGCCCATTCGAATCAAAAATCTTGAAAAAACGTTTATACTTTTTCGCCTCTTCATCAAACGCCTTGCCAAAAAAAAATCGCTTCCCCTGATCAATTTTTATGAGTGTTTTTTTATGGGCGGGAAAAGAATCAACCCCACTTTCTTTGAAGATAAGGTACATCCCTCGGCACTGGGCTATCAGCAAATGACTGACGTGGCGATTTTGGCACTTCAGAAAATATTGCGGTAATTTCTCCTTGCAAACAGACTTCAAATCATTAACATCCGGCCTTATCTTTTATTTTTCAAAAAAATTTTAACGAGGAGGTTTTTATGATGATGGATTCTGGCATTCTTATTCAGATGATTTTTCGTTGGCTGCATTTTGTTTTTGGTATTTTGTGGATTGGTCACTTGTATTTTTTCAATTTCGTCAACGCGACCTTTCAATCCAGACTGGATGCCCCCACCAAACAAAAAGTGGTTCCCGAACTCATGCCCCGTGCGCTTTGGTGGTTTCGTTGGGGAGCGATGGTCACTTTCCTCACCGGTTATCTCATGATTTATTGGCGCTATTGGGTGTCTTCTGATGCAGGGATGACGGGTTTCATGGCCTCGAGTTATGGGCAATGGATCAGCCTGGGCGCCACTTTTGGAACGATTATGTGGTTTAATGTGTGGTTCGTGATTTGGCCCATTCAAAAGGGAGTCATCAAGGCAGTGGCCGCCGGTGAAAAACCGGATGCTGCCAAAGTAGAACGCGCCCGCAAAGCTTCAAAGCTGAACACTTTTCTTTCGATTCCCCTTTTATTTTCGATGGGCGCCGCCAGTCATTTTCCCGTGAGCGGTTGGCTGTGGCAAGTCATTGTAGTCGCCCTGGGTTTCTTGATCGCCCAAACGTTTTATAAACTCGCTCCGAAAGTGGGGAAGTTAAACTAATATTTTCTATCTTTGCGTAGGGGCACGTTGCAACGTGCCCCTACTTTTTTATGGCCAAAAAAAAGAAAAATCGTTTTTCAAAATTTTTCATTCTTCTTCTGATCGGAGCTACCGCTTACTGGATTTGGAAAGGACCTTCCCAGCCCAAAAAATCTTCATCTACACCGGTGGAAATCCCTACTTCACTTCCTTCAAAAACGGAGGGGGAAACAAAGCTAGGCCCTGGAAGCAAAGCGATTCCTTCGATCAAACCCCTGCTGGAAACTTTTCCCAAACAAGCGTGGCTGGATGATTACTTACAAATCCCTTTGAACTCCCAACTGCTTCTCATGGGGATAGGCCTTGCCCCTGATGGAAAAAATCCGGATCAAATTTTAAACCCCGATCAACTTCATCCCGCTTTACTCGTGCTCAAAAAAGAAGGGGATCATTATCTTAAAAAAGACGAATTCAATTTTTCAACTTCAGAACCCACGGAAGCCGGTATTTCGGGAAATGATTTACGGGGGATTCCTCGTATCAAACCTGAAAACATCCTCTTTCTAGACTCTGATAAATCTCCTGAACTGAGAGTGAGCATAGACACCACGGGCGAATGGACAGAAGCCGTCGCTTTTTTAAAATGGAAAAACGCTCACCTGGAATGGGTGAAAACACGTGACTCCTCGGGCAAAGAAAAACTCGCTCTCTGGTTGCAAGGCTCTACGGCTACAGAATCCCAGGAAATCCTGATTCGGAAAGACCCACCGACCCAGAGACTGCAAGTCATTCAAAAAAAAGGGGTGCTGGATTCCGCTCATCCTGAAAATGGTTTCATCCCGAAAATTATCGTATGGGAAATGAGAGATGGGGTGTTACAAGAAAAGTAAGATGAATGCCCTCGAAATTCAATCCGTCAAAAAATATTATTCCAATCTCCAAGCTCTTGCAGGAATAGATCTGCAAATTCATGAAGGCGAATTTTTTGGTTTATTGGGACCCAACGGCGCGGGAAAAACCACGCTGATTAATTCCATCGTGGGATTAGTGAAGCCCCAAAGCGGCTCTATTCAAGTGTTTGGCCATGACGTGAGAACTCACCCGGTAGAAGCCAGGCAATGTGTTGGTTTTTCTCCGCAAGAAGTCAATGTGGACCGCTTTTTTAATTTGCGCAAAACTTTGGAATTTCAAGCGGGCTTTTATGGTTATTCCAAAACCTTTGCCAAAGAGCGCGCCCAAGAAATGCTGGAGCAATTCAAGCTCACTGAAAAAGCCAAATCTCCTTTTTACAAACTCTCGGGCGGCATGCAAAAGCGCCTGCTCATTGCCCGCGCCCTGATGAGTAAACCCAAACTTTTAATTTTGGATGAACCTTCTGCCGGCATTGATGTCGCCCAGCGCCAAGAGCTGTGGGAATACCTGCGTGGTTTAAACCGCGACGGCACCACGATTATTCTCACCACTCACTACATTGATGAAGCCGAGGCCCTCTGTGAGAGAGTGGCCATTATCAACCACGGCCGCATTATCGAAATGGGAAAACCCAAAGCACTTATTGAAAAATATTGTGAAGAGAGTGTTGAAATAGGTCTTATAGGACCCATTGGACCTATTTTATTTGAAAATTTGCCAGGTTTAATAATTAAAGAAAACTCCATTTCGGCCAAAGGCCCCAAAATAGGAAAAATCACCGGCGAGATTTTAAAACGAGTTTTTCAAAATAATAACCAGCAAGTACTCGATATTCAGGTAAAACACGGCAGCCTCGAAGAAGTTTTTATAAAATTAACCGGACAACCTATTGATCAAACCCCTCCTTTATCCTCCCCTTGATCTCAAGGGGAGGTTGGGAGGGGTTTAGAAATATTCATGAACTCTCTTGGTTTCAAAACTTTAATCGCTCGCGAATATTACCGCTTTGCCCGGCTATCTCGGCAAACCATTGCTCCCCCGATTATTACCAACCTTCTCTATATTTTTATTTTTGGTTTTTCTCTGGGCTCCCGCATTCGCGAAGTCAACGGCTTTCCTTATATTGTTTTCATTCTCCCGGGACTCGCCGCCATGGGTATTATAACAAACGCCTATGCCAACACCTCAACCTCTCTTTTCATGGCGCGCATGGATCGTTCCATCGAAAATATTTTGGCTTCCCCCCTTTCTGCTTTTCAAATCGTCACCGCCTTTGTGATGGGCGGCGTCATTCGCGGAGTCATCATCGGATGGATTTCTTTGCTGATCTCCCTCTTCGCCGTAAACATGCCTTTGCATCACCTCTTGTGGGCATTTTTAATCGTCCTCCTCATTTCCATTATTTTTTCTTCTTTGGGGATTATTTCCGCTTTGTGGAGCGAATCCTGGGATCACATCGCCACTTTCACCAACTTTTTCATGACCCCCTTTATTTATCTCGGTGGAGTTTTTTACTCGATCCAAATGCTCCCTCCCTTCTGGCACAAGGTGAGCTTGGCAAATCCCATTTTTTATTTGGTGGATTCTTTGCGCTGGGCCACTTTGGGGCATGGGGATGTGTCGTTTGTGATTTCGATGTCCGTCGTCGCAGGAATGGCTTGTCTTGCTTTTGGAGTTTGTCTATGGCTGTTTAAGATGGGGTACAAGTTGGTCCTTTAGCAACTTTTACAGCTTTTTAGCCGATATCCTTCATATATGGTCGCTCGTATTGAAACAGGTCTGACTCAGTTAAACACCCTCATCAAAGCCCCCTCTATGGGAGGGCCAGCCGGGCAAGCTCCTGCGATTGTCAAAAAATCCATTGGGGAAGTGGCTCCTCAAATTGTAGACCCTGCCCATTACCCTGCCCTTGCGGCTTTGCTCACTCAATATGGGGTGATTAATCGGCTTCGACGAAAGCTAATGACTTTATCCGGTCGAAACGGAAAAGTGGTGCTGGCCAAAAATACCATTGGAGCAGCTGATAATAAAGGCTTCGTCTACTTGGGCGTCGATTTCTTAAAAGAATTTCAGGATCAAGTGGAAGTACTCGCCGGGGTTATGGCCCACGAATGGGGGCATCTCTCTTCCAATCTTCTCAAATACGGCAATTTGGATGATTTAAGCTGGGACGAAATTTTTGACATTCGCCGTGACGAAGAAGCATCAGCCGATGCTTTTGCGGGTCGCAACCTTCCTTTAATGGGTTACTCCGTAGAGCCCCTCATCTGCTTTCTTTCGCAGGGAAAAGACAAGTTGGGTTCCCACAAATATTACAATACTCAAATTCGGGCCCACATTCTTCGTGAAGCCGCAAAAACCACCCAAGAACGCCAAGGTTTTGCACAAAAACTTTTTGGGTCGAGTATATATCCCAATCCTTATACTTCTGTTTTACTCATCGCTTAAATTCCCCTTCCAAAATCTCATTGCCAAGCTCTTTTGGCCTATGTTAGTCGCTTGCACCTTCATTCAATTAATTCCATCGAGGGGATTATGACGAAATCAAAGTTTTTGTGGAGTGTTGCGCTTCTCTGTTTGTTGTCGCTGAACGCTTGCAGCCTTAAAAAACCTGCGTCTGCCGTGACGGCTCAAATTCTGCAAAAAGCCCTTCCTGCCATGGAAGAAGAAGATGATCTCGCTTACGCCAATCAAGCCTCTCTCGTCACTTTAAAAACACTGGAAGGTTTGCAACGCGTCAATCCCGAAGAGTCGACGATTCTACTCATCCTGTCCCAATCTTTCGCGGCCTACACTTTTGGTTTTGTAGAAAATGATATCTTGGAGGCCAAAGGCGTCAATCCTGCTCTAGAACAAGCGGCCACGGATCGCGCCAAACGCTTTTATGGAAGAGGCAAAAAGTTTGGCCTGCAACTTCTCTCTAAAAACAAAAATTTCAAGGAATCTTTAAATAAAGATTTCGACTCTTTCAAAAAATCCTTAAGCGGTTTTCAAAAAAAGGACGTGCCGGCTTTATTTTGGGCAGCCTTCAATTGGGGATCTCTCACCAATTTTTCAAAAGATTCTCCTGAAGCCATTATCGATACCCCTAAAATCGAAGCTCTGATGAAACGAGTGGTAGAGTTAAATGACGATTATTATTACGCCGGCCCCCATCTTTTCTTGGGAGTTTTCTACAGTGCAAAACCCAAGATGTTGGGCGGCCAACCGGAAGAAGCCAAAAAAGAGTTCGAACTCGCGATCGAAAAAAACAAAGGCAAGTTTTTGATGACCCAGGTTCTTTATGCCCAGTACTACGATGTGCAAATGCAAAACCGGGAACATTTTCGGAAAATTTTAAACGATGTGGTGAATACAGATGTCACGCTCTTTCCCGAACAACGACTCGCCAATGAATTGGCGAAGCGACGTGCGCAAATTTTGTTGCAGAAAGAGAAATTATTTTTTTGATAAATGTTCGGAGGTTGTCACCCCTGCGAAAGCAGGGGTCTAGTTTTATGACAAATTGGATTCCCGCTTTCGCGGGAATGACACCTTGTGTAAAATATTATATTAAGGATTTAAAAAATGAAAAAATTTTTCCTTATCCTCACCCTGATCAGTGCCTTAACCCTTAACGCCCAAGCCGCCCAACACGAAATCAAATTTGCAGTGCTTGCTCCCGAAGGTTCTACGTGGGTCAACATCATGAAGGAGATGGATAAAGAGCTGCAATCGGCTTCCGCCGGCCGACTGGGTTTTAAAATTTATGCCGGCGGGGTTTCGGGAGACGAAAAAGATGTCTTGAGAAAAATGCGCATCGGGCAAATTCATGCCGCGGGATTTACGGGCGTCGGGCTTGGCGAAATTCTCCCTTCCATTCGTGTCTTGGAACTTCCCCTCCTCTTTAAAAATTACCAAGAGGTCGACTATGTGAAATCGAAAGTACAAAAAGATTTTGCATTGCAGTTTGATCAAAAAGGTTATGTGCTCCTGGGTTGGGCGGAAGGTGGGTTTGTGAATATTTTTTCCAATAAACCCATCAAATCCAAGGCCGACATGGTCGGTACCAAATGGTGGGCCTGGGAAGGCGACCCTTTAGTCAAAGTCATGTATGAAACTCTAGGAATTGTTCCCATTCCTCTGGCTTTACCCGACGTACTCACTTCACTTCAAACCAATTTAATTGATGCAGTTTATGGGCCTCCTCTTGCCGTCATTGCCCTGCAATGGTTCACCAAAACAAAGTTTATGACGGATTTAAATCTCGCAAATTCTACGGGGGCCTTGGTCATCACCAAAGTTGAGTTTTCAAAACTGTCCCCCGATCTGCAAAATCTTTTACGCAGTACGGCCCAAAAATATACGGTGAAGCTGATTCAGGCGATTCGCCAAGACAATGCCCGTTCCGTAGAAGTGCTTAAGAAAAATGGCATTCAAGTGGTGAATGTTTCTCCGACGGATCGGGCAGAACTGGAAAAAGCAGCCCTGGAGGTCAGGCCCAAATTGGTTGGCAAATTATACTCCCAAGACCTTCTGAACAAAGTACAAGGCTGGGTAGAAGAATATCGCAAGACACATCCGTAATAAAATTCATACCCCTCATATGAAATTCAAATGGATTGAAAAAGCACAAGCCTGGTTCATGGTTTCCCTCTTACTGGGAATGATCGGCATTGGGATCACCCAAATTATTCTGAGAAATTTTTTTCACTCGGGAATTTCCTGGGCCGATATTGCGGTTCGTCATCTTTTTTTTATTCTGGGATTTATGGGAGCTCTTGTCGCCACCAAACAAGGGGCTCATCTGGCAATGGATTTGGCTCCACGTTTTCTTTCCGGAAAATTGAAACGCGTCATTGAAATCATCATCCAACTCGTCTCTTGCCTTGTCACAGCCATTCTCGCCAAAGCGACTTACGATTACATGTTAAGCGAAAAGAGTGCGGAATCTTTCCTCTTGGAAGGCATTCCTTTTTATTGGGCTTTCGCCATCATCCCCATTGGATTCGGACTCATCAGCCTGCAATTTTTTGTTCAAGCCTTTCATTTTCTGAAATCATCTCCTGTGCAGGAAGGGCGAAAATGAGCTTTCTTTTGACCTTCGCCATTATTCTTCTTTCGGTTTTGGGAACTCCTCTCTTTGTCATTTTTGGAATTATCAGTATCCTTTGTTATCACTCCACTTCCGACATGAGTCTTTCTCTCATATCGATTGAAATCTACAAACTGGCGACTTCCAATTTTTCGATTCTCGTCGCCATTCCACTTCTTACTTTTTCCGGCTATTTATTGGCCGAGGGAAAAACTCCCGAACGTCTGATCAATTTGGGAAAGACTTGGCTGGGTTGGATGCCCGGGGGACTTGCCTGGATGGGCATTTTTATTTGTGCTGCCTTTACTGTTTTTACAGGAGCTTCAGGGGTGACCATTATTGCCTTGGGAGGGCTGCTTTTGCCCATCATGGTACGTCATGGGTATCCGGAAAAAACAGCCGTGGGACTCATCACAACTTGCGGAAGTGTGGGGCTCATGTTTTTCCCCGCTCTTCCCCTGATCATTTATAGCATTCCGAGTGGAGCCAATATCGATCAACTCAAACTGGCGGGAATTATTCCCGGGGCTCTCATTATTTTTCTTTTGGGAGCTTATACCACCTTCATCACCTTGCGCTCGAATTGGAAACCCTCTCCTTTTAAAATAAAAGAAGCTCTGAGTTCTCTATGGGAAGCCAAGTGGGAAATTCCCATCATCGTGATTATTGTTTTAGCATTTAAAAAAGGCGGAATTACGATTAATGAAGTTCCCTTGGTGATTTCTTTTTATATCTTCGTCAAAGAAATCTTTATTTGTCGAGATCTTCATTTTTTTCGTGACGTCCCCCGCATTGCTCTTCAATCGATGGTGCTCGTCGGCGCCATCTTCATGGTTTTTGCTCTGGCTTTGGTTTTTACAAATTATTTGGTCGATCAACAGGTCACCGCTCATATTTTTGACTGGATCAGCCCTTATATCACCAGTAAATGGGTTTTTTTGCTGGTTTTGAATATCTTTCTTCTCATCGTGGGTTCGATGATGGACATTTATTCTGCCCTGGCCATCGTCGTTCCGCTGATCATGCCTATCTCGAATCAATACGGAATCAACCCCCTGCATTTGGGAATGATTTTTCTCACCAATCTGGAAATTGGCTATCTTCATCCGCCTGTTGGGCTTAATTTATTTCTCTCCAGCATCCGCTTCAAACGCAGCCTCGTGCAACTTTACAAAGACACTTTTCCTTTTCTGATTTTGTTAATTCTGGCTCTCATCCTGATTACCTATGTTCCTGCCCTGAGTCTGTGGCTTCCTGGCTTGTTTTCACGTTGAAGAAATCCTCCGGTAATTTTGACACACATTCTATTTTCTGAAGTGTTTCAGGATGACGAAAGGCCAGTCGGGTTGCATGTAAAAAAACTCTCGGGAAATTTTGCAGACGAACTTTTTCTCCTCCATAGAGAACATCCCCCACCAGGGGATGCCCGAGATGAGCCAAGTGCACACGAATTTGATGACGCACTCCGGTGGCAATTTGTATCTTGAGTAAGCTGAACCCCTGAAAAATTTTCTCCACTGAAAAAAAAGTAACCGCCTCTCTGCCTCTTCTTACATCCACCTTCATCTTCTTTTTATTTTTAGGATGATGAGCGATCGGAAAGTCGATTCTGAATTTATCTTTTTTTATTTTTACTTCTCCCAGCACTAATGCCTCATATTCTTTTTCAATGCGATGCTTTTGAAATTCTTCCCGAAAAAAAACCCAGGATTTTTGATCTCTCGCAATGAGCAGCAACCCTGAAGTGTCATTATCCAAACGATGCGCCAACCCCATTTCCCGCGGATCTTTTCCCACCTTTGCAATTTCAGGATAATCCGGCACAAGCCGTTGCACCAAGGTATCCCCGTCTTCTAAAGAAAGAGGATGCACCGGAATCCCCGCCGGTTTTTCAACCACTAAAAAATGGGGGTCTTCCAAAAGAATTTTTATTTTCTTGTCCGAAGATATCAATGAGAACCCTTCGATTAAGATGGGGGTCGTCAGGGGGACCCCGCAACGCGGGGCCCCTAATTTGCCGTGAACGAGAATCCCCGCAACGCGGGGTTCGAGAGAACAAAAAGGGGGCGCGGGGGGCTGGTAAGCCAGCCCCCCGATCTAATAGACACGATCGGACTTGAACCGATGACCTCTGCCATGTGAGGGCAGCGCTCTAACCAACTGAGCTACGTGTCTCAAGATTAAAACCCAAACTCTGCCATTTCTAATCCATTCACCAAATCGGCGATATAAATATTTTTGTATTTCTGACCCACCGCCACTCCCACGGCTACGCCATGGGTTTGAAGCTGCGAAACTAAAATGGGTGCTGTCGGATCACTGGCGTTGTAAACCCACAAACCTTCCCGGCCATTGGCGACAAAAAGATACAGACTATCTTCTGAAAGGGCCATGGCCCCTGTTCGAGTCCCGTAGGGCATTGGAATAGAAGAAAGCCCCTCAATGTTTCCCCAAAGCCCCAACTTACCTTCATTAAAATAAAAAATTTTGATCGAAGAAGAAGCATTTGCAGGATTGAAAAAAGAAACAAACACTTTACTTTGATCCTGGGAAATTAAAACACGATCCGCAAGAGTTCCGGGTTCCGGATTTATTTTTAAAACTCCCTGATTTTTTTGCAGATCCACCAACACGAGACCTTCCAGACCTGCAGCGACCAAAGCCCATTTTCCATCATTGCTCAGTTTGACATCTCTTGCATCCGCCAGAGGCGTCAGAACCACTTTTGAAGTCAAATCCCCTTTAAGCAAAGTGATGAGGTTATCTTGCAAAGTAAACTTAAGCAAAGCCAGGCCCGACCTAAATCCGGCGCCCATTGTTTTTCCCACGGCCACTGCCAGCGTCACTGCACCGGGCTCTGCCTGGGTATCAAGACCCAAAGCCCGCGATTCATTTCCATCCTTTTTACCGCCAAAAAGAGCGGTGGAAGAAGTCAAAGTACGAAGAGGAGAAGTATCCGTTGAAAAAATACGAAGGGTTCCTTCTTTTTTTCCATGACCCGCTGAACTGACGGGAACGGAAGGATCTTCAAAAGTGGTCGCAAAATTAAGTTTTGAAAAAGGAGTGAGGGCAATATCCGACAGGTAAGTACTGTCTCCCAACACCAAAGTGTTTTTCGTGGCCAGATCGACAGGGTTCATTTCCAGTAAGGCAGGAGCCAAAGGATTAATCACACTTCCAAAATCCAAAAGAAATACAGAGCCATTCGCAGGAGAAACTTTTACAGCCCCTGCCACCAAAGTGGAATAAGTGGTCTTTACATTCTCTGCCTTATAGCGCGCCACAGGAGATCCCAGGGCTTTCAGTTGAATGATTTTCAAGGCAGAAGCATCGGCCAAAACAGCAAGAGGAGTTTGCCCGATGAGTCCGGCCGCCATATCCAGCAAGGCCACCAGGGAAAAATCCTTGGGAAAATCCAGGGGAATTTCTTTTTCTTTTACCAAATCAAAAAGTCGCAAACTTAACAGCCCTTTTTCTTTGACTCCCAAAAGCAGCAAAGGAGTGGAAGGAATATTTTGAAAAAGCTCCAGGGAAGGATTGCCTTTCAGGTGAAAAACTTTCTCATGAGTCAACTTTCCTCCGCCCCCCATTTTAAATACCCGAAGAGCTCCTGCTCCTTCCCCCAAACTGGCAACCCAATAAGATTGTCGATTGAATTCTATTCCTTTTATATCGGTGACGACGCCACCTGCGGGAAGAGAGGCTTTCAGAATACCGGTGCTCGCATCCAAAATAGAAATGGAATCCTGATCCACCAAATAAAGGGCATTCCCCCACAAAAGCAGATGCCTTAAATTTTTGTAAGCTCCCTTGAGCTGCAACTTGAGTTGGGGAGTTTTGGGATCCTGAAGGGACCAAAGAAAACCGGTATCCTGATCAATCGCCGTCGCCCAAACTTCCTGGGCCAGGGTCGTAATTTTTAAATCCCTGAAATTGGCCCCCGACTGCTGCACCCAAAATTTGTTTGTCATTTTGGGATCGCTTACGTCGACCAGCAGCCAGCCTCCCTCATCGGTGAGCACATAAAGATATTTTTTCTGCTGATGCACAAAGCCCTTCATTTCGAGAATGGGTTTGTCCAAATCAACCTTGCTTAAAAGAAGCCACTGGGCATCATAGATTTCCAGGGTTCTTCCCCGGGAAACATAGGTAAAGTCTTCTATTCGGGTGACCTGTCGTGTAATGCCCCCCAAATGTTTTTTCAGTTCAAGACGCACAGGATAGGCAGTGACCAAAACCTGGGAATTATTCTGGGCAGCGCCCGCAGAAACCGTCAGTCTTAAAACAAAAGGAGTAGGTTCCAAAATATTCAAAACTTTAAAAGCTCCCTGAAGGGTGCCCTCCTGAACAATCTGGAATTGATCTGCGGGCCCCTGAACCAAAGACCATTGATAAGTGAGAGCTGCTGCTGTTGAAGAAGCCGCCTGGGCATCTTCCATAAAAAAATAACTTCCTTCTGCCACTTTCTTTTCAGAGCCTGCGAAGACCGTAATATTTCCTGTTTCCTGGGGAACAGGCTGACCCGGGTTTTGCGGAAGATTTTGCGCAGCAGGATCCAAAGGTTCAAAAGGAGCAGAGTCAGGATAAGATTCCGGAGCTTGTGGATTTTGGGGATTCTGAAACGGAGCCGGAAAAGATTCTGGCGATGGAGCCATCCCTGGCGGTAAAACAGCATTGGCAGGTGCAGGAGGAGGAAGAGGCGATTCTACTTTCTTTTCGTCAGCGCTTTTTTTATTAAAAAATCTTAAAGCACGACAAGCCGTAAAAGAACTGATCCAGAAGATCAGCAGAAAAAAAACAGAAACAGTTCTGATGGTTTTGGAAGACATAACTCTTAAATCGCACAAGACGATTTAAGGGACTAGTAAAATTTTATTTTTCTCACCCGTAGGGGCGAATCTTGTATTCGCCCACTCACCTGTTGAAAGGGCGATCACAAGGATCGCCCCTACAACATCTCATCACAAAGAACTAAAATATGTTCGTGATGCACTTCTACCACGCCCCCTTTAATGGAAAAACTTTTGCTTTCTGAAGCCGATCGATAATGCAGGCTGCCTTCGCCGAGTTGTGAAACTAAGCGGGCGTGGCCAGGCAAAATCATGGTTTCTCCCGCCACTGTGGGAATTACCACTTCTTCCACTTCGAGAGTGGGAAGACTTTTTTCGGGGGTTGCGATGTTGAGTTTCATAAGTGTTTGTCCCCTCTCCCGTCCCTCGACTCGCTTCACTCGCTCGGGACACCCTCTCCCGCAAGGGGAGAGGGCAAACGGTAGAGATCTATCTTAGGCCGCCAGCTTCTGTGCCTTGGCCAAAACTTCTTCTATCGTTCCCACCAAGTAAAAAGCTTGTTCGGGAATATCATCATACTTGCCTTCAACAATTTCCCTAAAGCTTCGAACCGTATCTTCCAACTTTACATATTTGCCTTCCAAACCGGTAAACTGGGCGGCCACAAAGAAGGGTTGTGAAAGAAACTTCTGGATTTTTCGGGCACGAGCCACAATCTGCTTATCTTCTTCAGAAAGTTCATCCATCCCCAGAATGGCAATAATATCTTGCAGATCTTTATAACGCTGCAAGAGTTGTTGCACCGACCTCGCCACGCGATAGTGTTCTTCTCCAATCACCTGGGGATCCAAAATGCGGGAAGTAGAATCGAGAGGATCCACCGCGGGATAAATTCCCAACTCGGCAATCTGACGCGAAAGAACGGTGGTGGCGTCCAAGTGAGTAAAGGTGGTCGCTGGAGCAGGATCGGTCAGATCATCTGCGGGCACGTAAATCGCTTGCACGGAAGTGATCGAGCCTTTGGTCGTGGAGGTGATGCGCTCTTGTAATTCTCCCAAGTCCGTGGAAAGCGTCGGCTGGTAACCCACGGCGGAAGGGATACGGCCGAGCAAGGCCGAAACTTCAGAACCTGCCTGGGTAAAGCGGAAAATATTATCAATAAAAAGAAGAACGTCCTGCCTTTCTTCATCCCGAAAATATTCTGCAAGGGTCAGCGCAGAAAGAGCGACACGAGATCTTGCGCCCGGGGGTTCGTTCATTTGTCCATAGACGAGCGCGGTCTTTTTAAGAACGCCAGACTCTTTCATTTCCAACCAAAGATCATTTCCTTCACGCGTTCTCTCGCCTACCCCTCCGAACACCGAGTAACCGCCGTGTTGCATGGCGACGTTATTAATGAGTTCCATAATGAGAACGGTTTTTCCTACGCCTGCACCCCCGAAGAGACCAATCTTTCCCCCTTTGGAATAAGGCGCTAACAAATCGATAACTTTAATTCCCGTTTCAAACATTTTTACTTCTGTGCTTTGTTCTAAAAATGGGGGAGGATCGCGATGAATCGGATAAGTTTTTTTGGCGCCTACTGCACCCATTTCATCCACAGGCTCTCCCACTACATTGAGGATACGACCCAAGGCTTCCGGACCCACAGGCATCTGGATCGGCTCACCCGTATTTAAAACTTCCTGGCCACGCACCAAACCTTCAGTGGAATCCATCGCCACACATCGGACTGTATTTTCACCCAAGTGTTGCGCCACTTCGACCACCAGATTATGGGGACGGTTGTCAATCGAGGGGTTTGTAATTTTAAGCGCCGTAAAAATTTCAGGGAGTTGCCCTTCGGGGAAACTCACGTCAACCACGGGGCCGATGACTTGAACCAGTTTACCGGAGATGTGTTGTTTTTTTTCTGACATAGATAAAGACTCCTTATAATTTTCAAATTCTTTTGTAGGGGCGAATCTTGTATTCGCCCACATTAAGGGCGATCACAAGGATCGCCCCTACATTTTTATTTCAAAGCTTCCGCACCATTCACAATATCCATCAATTCTTTTGTAATCAGCGCCTGACGGGCGCGATTGTATTGCAAGGTTAAAAGCGAAATCATTTCTTTGGCGTTACTCGTGGCACTTTCCATGGCCGACATACGCGCCCCCAACTCGGAAGTTTGTGACTCGAGTCCTGCCAAATAAATTTGACTGGCCACATAACGGGGCATGAGAACCTGAAAGAGCTCCTGGGCAGAAGGTTCATGAATCACGGGAAGCAGTGCGTTTTCCACATTCGAACGGTCAATCTCCAAAGGAAGAATTTTTCGGATTCGAATCTCCTGCGAAATGGCTGATTTAAAACCATTGTAAGCCAGATAAAAAGCCCCGAACTCGCCTTCCCTAAAACCTTTCAAAATTTCTTCTGCCACTTCCAAAGCTTTTGAAAAAGTGGTCTTCTCTGTGCTGCCCACCCATTCTTTTTTGAGCTCCACTTTTCGGGAACGGAAAAAATCTCTTCCTTTTCTTCCCACCACCATCACTTCTGTTTTGGAATAAGCCTGGGTTTCAAAGTTCAAAAAATATTGAACCTTTCTGAGCAGGTTCGAATTGAAGCCCCCACACAAACCCCGATCCGAAGTAAATACCATCGTTGCTGCAGGCCTTCCTTCTTCGGCTTGTTGAAGGTAGGCAGAAGAGTCGAAATCCAACTGCAGGGCCAAACGCTTGATCACTTCACTCAAATGGATTTCATAAGGCCGGGCTTGCAAAAGAGTCGTTTGGGAACGACGCAACCTCGCTGCCGCCACCATTTTCATCGCGCGCGTAATCTTCTGGGTGTTTTTGACACTGCCAATTCTTTTTCGAATGATTTTGAGTGTGGCCATATTACGCTACAAAACTCCCTTTAAATTCTTGCAACACTGCACTCACGCGTTTTTTCAAATCCTCATCCAAAGATTTTTTGATCACCATGTCTTTTAAAATCTGGGGATGCTTGGTTTCAAAGAAAAGAAGCATTTCTTTTAAATATTTTTCGATTTTGATTTTGGGAGTTTCGTCGACCCAACCGTTCGTGGCGGCAAAGATAGATAAAATCTGCTTTTCCACGGGCATGGGTTGATACTGCCCCTGCTTCAACACTTCCACCAATCGCTCACCGCGAGCGAGTTGGGCTTGCGTCGCTTTATCCAAATCCGAACCAAACTGGGCGAAAGCGGCAAGTTCCCGATATTGGGCCAGTTCCAAACGAAGTGTTCCTGCGACCTGCTTCATCCCCTTGATTTGTGCATTTCCCCCGACGCGAGACACAGAAAGACCCACGTTAATCGCGGGGCGCACACCCGAATAAAACAAATCCGTATCCAGATAAATTTGTCCGTCTGTAATCGAAATCACGTTGGTGGGAATATAAGCCGAAACGTCGCCTGCCTGGGTTTCAATAATGGGCAAAGCCGTCAGAGAGCCGCCGCCTCGTTCATCGGAAAGTTTTGCGGCACGTTCTAACAGTCGGGAGTGAACATAAAAAACGTCTCCCGGATAAGCTTCGCGCCCCGGAGGACGGCGAAGCAGCAAAGAAAGCTGACGATAAGCCACCGCATGTTTTGACAAATCATCGTAAATAATCAGGGCATGGCGACCACTATCCCGAAAATATTCTCCCATCGCCGCTCCGGAATAAGGGGCCAAAAATTGAAGGGGAGCAGGATCTGAAGCGCCTGCCGTAATAATGGTGGTGTATTCCATGGCACCGTGTCTTTTGAGCTTCTCTACCACCTGAGCGACGGTAGACTGCTTCTGCCCAATCGCGACGTAAAAACAAAAAACATTCTGGCCCTTCTGGTTAATAATCGTGTCGATCGCAATCGCTGTTTTGCCCGTCTGCCGATCTCCGATAATCAGTTCTCGCTGACCCCGACCAATGGGGATCATTCCGTCAATCGCCTTGAGACCGGTTTGCAAAGGTTCTCTCACGGGTTGACGGGCCACAATGCCCAAAGCTTTCATTTCAATGCGGCGGTTTTCCCGGGTTTCAATGGGGCCCAAACCATCCAGCGGCTGACCCAAAGCATTGACCACTCGGCCAATGAGAGCTTCGCCGACAGGAACTTCAGCGATTCGGCCGGTTCTCTTCACCGTATCCCCTTCTTTGATGCCGGCATCATGACCCATGATGGCTGCACCGACATTGTCTTCTTCAAGATTCAAGGCGATGCCATAAATTTGATGCGGAAACTCAATCAGTTCTCCCGCCATCACCTCACCCAAACCATGAATGCGGGCGATTCCATCTCCGATGGATAACACCGTACCCACTTCGGATCGCTCGACCCCTTTGCCGTAGCTTTGAATTTGTTCACGAATAATCTGACTAATTTCTTCCGGACGTATTTGCATGGGAATAGCTCCTTATTATTTTCTCCTCACCCTTCGACTCGCTGCGCTCGCTCAGGGCAGGCTCCTCACATTTGATTTCCAACGGAAGCCTGCAACATCTTTTCTTTGATTCGCTCTAAATTTGATTTTGCACTTCCATTTAAAACAAGATCTTTCATCTGAATAATCATGCCTCCCAAAATTTGGGGGTCGGTTTTCACTTCTAAAATCACTTGTTGCTGGCTCAATTTTTCCAAAGCTTTTTTGAGAGGCTCTTTTGAAGCTTCTTCCAGATCTCCTTGCACGGTGACCTGCACTCGCACGCGACCCAAAGCAGCATCTGCCTGATCCCGGTAAGATAAAAGAATTTCTGAAAAATAAATTATTCTCTCCCGATCGATTAAAATTTTTAGAAAATTGAGCATCAAGGGAGAAAGCTGAAGCTTGGGCGCCAAGGCTTCCACCGCTTTTTTCCGCTCTGAGGTCCCAAAAGCAGGATCGGTCATTAAAAACTGAAACTCGGGACAACCCGAAAAAACTTTCTCCACGGTTTCCAATTCGCAAAGCGATTCATCCACCTTGTTTTGGGCCTGGGCAAGATCCAAAAAAGCTTTTGCATAACGTCTGCCGATGGCTCCCCCTTTCATACCAAGGCCTCCACTTCTTTTACCGTTTTCTGGATTCTGTTTTCCAGGTCTTTGGGGTTCATTTGTTCGCGAACCAGTTTTTCAGCCCAGGTAGTGGCAAGGCCCACCATTTCTTGCTTCAAACGCTCTTTCACTTTTAAATATTCTTGGCGGGAAATCAGTTCTGCAGTGCTTTGGATACGTTGTGAAGAGCTCTGGGCTTCTTCCATTATTTTTTGTCGAACAAGCTCTCCTTCTTTTTGAAAAGAATGGATCAGCTCCTGAATTTCTTTTTCTATGTTTTGAAGCCGTTTTTCGTAATTCAAGGCCTTGGCCTCGGCTTGCTGCTTTTCCTGCGCGGCCTGTTCAATGGATTCTGCAATTTTTTTGGAACGGGCCAGCAAAAAATCTTTGAGGGGTCTTTTTAAAAGATAAACCAGGGCCGCCACCAAAAGACCAAAATTAATGAAGGGAAAAACAATTTCTTTCAGAATGTTGATGGATTCATGTTCCTGCATAAAACTTTACCCGATTTTTCGATCCAAAATTTCTTCCGCAATCCCCTTGCCCAAAGATTCCACATCTTTTCGAATTTTAAGCCGGGCTTCGCTTTGTTCTTGTGTCAATTTGGATTGCATTTCACCCAAATATTTTTCGGACTTCTCTTTGGCCCCTGCCAAAATTTTTTGGGCCGCCTCTTCGCCTTCTTTTCTCACCTTGTTTTTCAGGACAAGCCCCTGAACTTTCGCCTGGGCCATTTTTTCTTCATATTCTTTCGCTCGTTCTGCTGTTTTTTTGTAAAGACCCTCGATTTCTTCCCTGACTCCTTCTGTGGCCGCTTTACGCTTATCCATCACCCGCAGAGCCGGCTTAAAAAGCAAAAAATTCAGGGAAAACAAGACCCCCAAAAAAATAACCAGCTGAAAATAAAAAGTGTTGTCGGGCAGAAGATTCATAATCGATTTTTTTTAAAAGGCGCGCATCGTTAACATGCGGTTTTCAAGGCTGTCAAGATTTTTGGCGGGGATTAAAAAGGCGACATTGCGTCGCCTTTTTATTTAAAAATAAGATGAATGGAAAATCTCTTACTTACTTACAAGCCTACAAGTCACTTTTCGTATTTTATTGTTTCCCGTATCAGCAACGTAAAGGTTGCCCTGACTATCGATTGCAACATCTTGAGGTGAATCCAATTGGGCTTGAGTTGAAGGACCGTTATCCCCTGAAAAACCTTTTACTCCATTCCCTGCTACAGTAGAAATCACCCCAAATGTATCTACTCTACGAATTCGATGATTGTTTGTATCAGCAACATAAAGATTCCCCTGATCATCAATGGCAAGTCCAGAAGCCCCATCTAACTGTGCTTGCAGTGCTGGGCCACCGTCTCCTGAAAAACCAGGGCTATTATGAACTCCTGCGACTATATCTCTCATCGCAGTGCTCATCCCTTTTATAATTTCTTCTCCAGAGGGTGGCATTTGCGTATAAAAAACATATCCTGGATACACGCTACTGACTGTCAAGTTTCTAGCGATAGCATGATCATTTAGAAAAGTTGTTATATTTGTAGGGCTCACTTTATAAATTTGGGTGTACATATGTGAGATGAAAAGATTGTCTTGGTCATCCAATGCAAGCCCCCAAGGCCCACTTAAGTATGTTTGATTGCCATATCCTATACGATTCCCTAGAGTGGTATTGATCCTTCCTCCACTCACTTTACGAACTCTATTGTTATCGGTGTCTGCAATAAAAACATCTCCTTGAGAATTGACGGCAACTGCCAGAGGGTTATTTAAACGGGCCAAGCTAGCCCAGTTACCATCTCCCGTAAACCCTGGTCGGCCTGTTCCTGCTACAGTGAAAACCCTGTTATTTACATCCACCTTACGAATCATGTGATTTTTTGAATCTGCAATAAAAAGATTGTCTTGGTTATCTATCGCAATTCCAAAAGGCTTATTTAATCTTATTTGAGTGGCAAACTCAGCTTCCAATGTAGCATAACGTGCGGTGTTACCTGCTATTGTTCTAATGGTACATTCTGTGAACGTAATTTCTTTTTCCTTTGCTTCTACTTCTACAGAATGCCCTTTCCCTGAACTTGTCGGACTCACTGGTCCATCTTCTTCCATGGGCTTGGCAGCCTGTAATGAAGGAGATGAGATAAAAGAAATCAAAAACAAAAAAACGATGAAGAATGATTTAAGATAAAATGGATTCATAAAACCCCCTTGAGCACAAGGTAACAGCAAATTATATGCCAATGGATATTTCTAATAATTTTATTTACATCTTTTAATAATTTTTAATTCTTTTTACAAAACAAGTGAAAGTGTGTGGGTGGTTTTGGTTAAAACATACTCATGCTTTGTCAAAACATTGGCTATTTTTACAAAAAAATCCACCTCACAAGCTGGGTCCACTTTTAGATTGACCTTATACATCACCTAAAGTTAACGTAATGTATATGTTTCGAACTCAAATTTATCTGGATTCTACACAAAGAAAAATTCTAAAGACGATGGCGGCAGAACGCAAAGCCACTCTTTCTGAGCTCATTCGAGAAGCCATCTGGAGCCTGATTTCGACTCACCAAAAACCCAAAACCGATTCCTTGCAAGATATTGTGGGGCTTTACCACAATGAGAAAGATCGTGAGGGTTCTATCCGACACGACGACCTTTATGAGTAAAAAAATATTTGTGGATACAGGGGCTTTTATTGCCTTGGCCAATACAGCCGATCAATATCATCTTTTGGCCAAAAATTCTTTTTACGACCTTCAACGACCTGACATTATTTTACTCACCTCAAACTTTATTTTGGACGAAGCTTATACGAGGCTTTGCCGTAAAGCAGGGCCCAAAGTGGCGATTACTTTTGGAGAGAAAGTTCAAGCAAGCTTATCCTTAAAAATCGTCAGCATTGATCGATCGATAGAGAAAAAGGCATGGGAAATTTTTAAAAAATACTGGGATCAATCTTTCTCTTACACAGATTGCACCTCCTTTGCTCTCATGCGTGCCCACAAGATCGTGGATGCTTTTGCTTTTGATAAAGATTTTAGTATTTTCGGATTTTCTTTAATTCCTGGGAAATAGTTTATGCCCAAACATCGTCCTCGCATCAGCCAACCCATTCGACCCATTGAACTCATTGGAGGGAAAAAGGGCGTTCTTCTCTTGCATGGTTTTACTGCCACTCCGGAGTGTTTCAAATATTTGGCACAGGAATTAAATCAGGCAGGCTTCACGGTGTTAGCGCCTGTGCTGGCAGGTCATGGAAGTGTTCCCGAACATCTCGAAGAAACCGAGTGGCACGATTGGTATAAAAGTGCCGAAGAAGCTTATCACCGCTTACGCCAACATTGTTCTTCGATTTCTGTTTTGGGATTGTCGATGGGAGGGCTGCTCACCTTGCATCTGGCCTCTCAGCATCCCGGCATCAAGGCTTTGGGATTACTCGCCACTCCTCTTTTCTTGGATAGTTGGTTGCTGCGTTTTATTTTTCCGCTGATTTGGAAAACACCCCTCAAATATCTTTATCGATATCAAAAAAAATATGCAGTGGCGATCAACGATCCCGTCGAAAAACGCCGCTATCAAACTTATGAAAAAATTCCCGTGGTATCCGTCGCTAATCTGTTGGATCTTCAAAAAATAGTCCGAAAAGAACTTGTTCGTATCCGCCAACCCACTTTGATCGCTCATGCCCTGGATGACGATACAGTTCCTTTTGCAAATCTCGACTATATTCGGGCCTGCATTGGTTCCGATGAAGTGGAAACACTCACCCTCAAAAAATCGAGCCATATCATTACCCTCGACTACGACCGCGAGGTGGTGGCAAAACGGGTGACGAAATTTTTTAAGAAGCATTTTTAATTTTTTAAATTATTGTAAGGGACTCTATGAAAGACCTCATCCTCTCCATCGACCAAGGCACCACCGGCACCACCGTTCTTCTCGTGGACCCCCAAATTAATATTCTAGCCAAAAAAAATAATGAATTCCCCCAACACTATCCCCAACAAGGTTGGGTAGAGCATGATCCGGAAGAAATTTGGGCGTGTACGGTGAAAACCATTCAAGAGGTTTTAAGTGAAAGTGGAGTGGATACTTCCCGAATCGCTGGAATTGGAATTACCAACCAACGTGAAACGACTCTTCTTTGGGATAAAGCAACCGGAGATCCCCTCCACAAAGCCATTGTCTGGCAAGACCGGCGAACCGCTCCTTTATGCGAAAAACTCAAGAAAAAAGGACTCGAAAATAAATTCAAAAAGAAAACAGGATTAGTGTTGGACCCCTATTTTTCAGGAACCAAAATTCGCTGGTTATTGGATCATGTCCCTCAAGCACGCGAGAAAGCTAAAAAAGGAAGCCTTGCTTTTGGAACCATTGATACTTTTCTAGTTTGGAAACTCACAAACGGAAAAGTTCATGTGACCGATCCTTCCAATGCCTCACGCACTTTACTCATGAACTTGCAAACTTTGGATTGGGATCCGGAACTTTTAAAAATTTTAAACATCCCTGCTTCGCTGCTTCCCCGCATTGCCTCTTCTTCTGAAATCTATGGTGAAACCAAAAATGTTCCAGGATTACCGGATGGAATTCCCATTGCCGGCATCGCCGGAGATCAGCAATCTGCGCTCTTTGGCCAAGCTTGTTTTTCAGCAGGAGAAGCCAAGTGCACTTATGGAACAGGCTCTTTTATTCTCCTCAACACGGGCAAAAAGATTGTCCATTCCAAAAATAAACTGCTCACGACAGTGGCTTGGAAGTTGGGAAAAGAAATTTGTTACGCCTTGGAAGGTTCGGCTTTTATTGCCGGCGCTGCGGTGCAGTGGCTAAGAGATGGTTTGAAGCTCATTCATAAAGCTTCAGAGGTTGAAGCTCTTGCGTCTTCTGTACCGGATAGCGACGGAGTTGTTTTTGTTCCCGCTCTCGTGGGCCTCGGCGCGCCTTATTGGAATGCCGAGGCCCGCGGCTGCATCACCGGCATCACCCGTGCCACCACCCATGCTCATTTGGCCCGTGCGACTTTGGAGGGAATTGCTTATCTGCAATACGACATCCTTCAAGCCATGAGCAAAGATTTGGGGGAAAAATTAAAAATTTTAAAAGTGGATGGGGGAGCCTGCGCGAATCATCTGCTCATGCAATTTCAATCGGATATTTTGGGAGTTCCGCTTTCTCGCCCGCAGATGATTGAAACAACTGGATTAGGAGCTGCCTTTTTGGCAGGACTTGCCACTGGTGTTTGGGAAAATACAAAAGTCATTTCAGAAAATTGGAAAGAAGAAAAACTTTTCAAACCGCAAATGTCAAAATCTCTTGTGAAAAGGAAAATTGAAAGCTGGCAGAAAGCTGTAAAAAAAGCTTGAAGACCCAATGTCATCCTGAGCGGTGAGCGAAGGATCTACTGGACTCAACGAGTGGATCTAATTGAATCCGGGAGATTCTTCAGTCGCTCACCGCTCCTTCAGAATGACATGCAAAAGTTCAATTTTGTTAAAGCCTGATAAAAATTGATGCCTATTTTATAAAATTGAATAGACAAAAAATTATTTAATTTCATATAGTTAAGTATAGACTCTCGCTCAAACCTCCTGTTATCATTTCTCTTGGGAAATGATCAATAAACTTCAAAAAGGAGGCCGGTAATGCGTTCTGCAAAAACTTTAATTTCTTTTATTTTTCTTTTTTTATTTTCACCTCTCACAAGTCACGCCGCCCCTTTTGCTTATATTACAAATTATGGGTCTGACACCGTTTCTGTCATCGATGTCGCTACAAACAGTATTGCTACTACAATTCCTGTGGGAACAGATCCTGGAGGAGTCGCTTTTCATCCGGCAGGCACAAATGTTTATGTGACCAACACTGATGACGATACAGTTTCTATCATTAATGCCACTACCAACAGAGTCACCGGCACAATAGCTGTGGGAAATGGGCCTTCAGGTATTGCGATACATCCTACGGGCTCCTTCGCCTATGTCGCGAATGCCAACGGCAGAGACCTTACGATGATTAATTTATTGGATAATACCACCAGTACAATCAGTCTGGGAGGATCCCTCATCCCTTATGGGATTACCTTCAACCCAAGTGGATCTCGTGCTTATGTCACTGCCAGTTCAACTTTAGTAAATGGTGTGCTTTACATTCTGGATACTTCAAATCATACGGTAATCACAAGCTTAGCCGTAGGAGTTTCCCCCATTGGAGTTGCGGTAAATCCTCAAGGAACAAGAATCTATGTGGCCAATAGTGGAACGCTTAGTGTGATTGATGCTAACGCCATGACTCTCTTAACAACAGTCACAACGGGATCATCAGGACTTGGAGCAGTCGCCATCAACTCTGTAGGGACTCGTGCTTATGTCACCAACAATTCAAGTAACAATGTTTATGTAATCGACATCTCCACAGATTCGAACAACATTCTTGCCATCGTGCCTGTGGGCACAGGGCCTGCGGGAGTGAATGTGAGCCCTGATAACTCTCGAGTTTATGTAGCAAATAATGAAAATAACATGGGAAGTACGATTTCAATTATTGATACTTCTAATAATACTGCTTTTGCTCCCATTACAGTAGGCACAGGGCCTCTTGCCATAGGTAATTTCATCACACCCATTCCTTCTGCAAGTTTCTCGGAGGTAAATTTTAATTTTTCCGCACAAGCTTTAAATGTGCCCAGTGGAGCTCAAACCTTTACGCTTTCAAATCCAGGAACAGGCATTCTTGGCATTCAAAATATTTCCACCAGTGGCGACTTTTCTCAAACCAACAATTGCGGAACTTCCCTGATCGCTCATGCAAGTTGCACCATCAATGTCACTTTCACCCCCACTTCTTCTGGCGCAAAAAGTGGAACCCTGACGGTGACCGATAACGCGGCAGGAAATCCCCACACGTTCAGTCTTTCAGGAACAGGGACTGCCTCTGCAGCATCGGGTGGAGGAAGTGGGGGCGGTAGTGGTGGGGGTTGCTCTTTACAGAGTTCTTCCCTCAACTCCTTTTCTTTTTCAGGATGGATGGGAGTATTATCTTGCGTCATTTTATGGGGTTTAAAAAAGAGGATTTTAGTGCGGACTCGCAGGTAAATTTTTAATTTCCACCAGAAGGTCTGGCAGGCTGAGCGGGGACTGTCTTGGGTTTTATCACGGGTAATGGACCCGACGGTGCAATTTCTTCTGAAGCAGCTGGGACAGCTCTTTCGAGCGAAGTAGAAGAAAGCGCGTCAAAATTCTGCTTTAAAACTGCCGAATAAAAACTGATCGACCGAAACCGTTCCAAATCCACATGAGAAGGAAAGAATAAATCAAAGGTCTGGGTATAACCCATTTGGACTCCTGCGGGATATTCAATGATGTCTTTTACCTTGGGAGGAAGAGTGGTCCAGGTTTTAATATCGCGAATGCGCAGTGAAATAATGGCCCTTTGTTTTTTACCCCAGGCATCTTCTATCAACCATTGATCATTTTGGGGATCCAACTTGATCATATCCACAGATTTATTCGTCAGAGCCACCGTGACAATTTTATAACCCGGCACCAGACCATCCAGTTTTTTATCATAGCTCGCGTCAATCGTAATTCCCCAATTGGGCAGATTGAGTCTCGCTTCAGAAGCAGTTTTGGCGGGCTTGTCGGCTCGGGAAGGAAAACAGCCGGCTCCAAAGAACATCTGTGAAAAAATAATCAGAAAAAGTAAACCCTGTTTTTGTTTCATATCACCTTTTATTTACCAAAAATTTCTTCGGCCAAATGACAGGCCACCTGATGATTTGGGTGAAGCTCTCTTAACACGGGGATTTTTTGTTTGCAAACTTCCTGAACATAAGGACATCGGGTATGAAACACACAACCGGAAGGAAGCTTCAGGGTTGAAGGAATTTCTCCTGCCAGAATTTCATGCGTTTTCTTTCCAGGAATGGGAAGTGGCACGGCCTCCAAAAGAGCCTGGGTGTAAGGATGACGCGTTTCCATCAAACGATCTGCGGGGAGATATTCCATGATCTTTCCCAAATAGAGAACCACAATCTGATCACTGAGATAGCTCACGACCTTCAGATCATGGGAAATAAAAAGATAAGTGAGTTTGAATTTTTCTTTAAGCTCTTGCAGCAAATTAATCATTTGGGCCTGAATGGAAACATCAAGAGCCGAAACAGGTTCATCACAGACAATCAGCTTGGGCAGCAAACTTAAGGCCCGGGCCACTCCTATCCGTTGCCGTTGCCCCCCTGAAAACTCATGGGGATATTTCAAAAGGGCTTCGGGGGAAAGGCCCACTGCCTGCAAAAGTTCCGCAGCTTTTTGTAAACGGGAGGATTTATCTCCAATACGATGAATGGCCGGCCCTTCGGTAAGAATCGCGGCGACTGTCATTCTGGGATTTAACGAAGAATAAGGATCCTGAAAAATCATCTGAATTTTTTTTCTAAAATTTTTTAATGAAACGGACTTGAGCGTGCTGATTTTTTCTCCTTCAAAAATAATTTCTCCCGCATCGGGATTTAAAAGTCGCAAAAGCATGCGCCCCAAAGTGCTCTTGCCGGATCCGGATTCTCCCACAAGGCCCAAGGTTTTTCCTTCTTCGATAGAAAAACTCACCCCACTCACCGCATGAACATATTCCTGCCCACGGCCCCACAAACCCCTTTTAATGGGAAATCTCTTCACCAGATTTTTAATTTCAAGTAATGGCATAACATACAGGACTGAGCAAATTACAGGACTGAGCGATGAGTGCTGAGGACTGAGTTTTTTTCTCAGTCCTCATGGCTCAGTCCTCAGCACTCAGGTATTTATACACCTGACCCATTGCCCTTCTCCCCGATTTCTAAGTTCAGGGATTTTTAGATGACAAGCATGAGCGACTCTCGGGCAGCGATCTGCAAAACGACATCCTTCTGGCAAATTCAGAAGATTGGGAACAGAACCCGGAATTGTTTTTAACAATCCCTGTCTTTTCCCCAAGAGGGGCATCGACTCTAAAAGTCCACGGGTATAAGGATGTTTGGGTCGTCGAAAAAGTAAAGCAACGGGGGCCTCCTCGACGATCTTTCCTGCATACATCACCAAAACCCGATCACAGGTTTGGGCCACAACTCCCAAGTCGTGCGTGATTAAAATTAGCGTCATTTGACGTTCGCGAATGACTTTTTGAATGAGATCTAAAATCTGGGCCTGGATCGTGACATCCAGAGCTGTCGTAGGTTCGTCGGCAATCAGAATTTCCGGCTCACACGCAAGGGCTATGGCGATCATGATTCTTTGACGCATCCCCCCCGACATTTGGTGAGGATAGTCTGACAAACGCCGCTCGGCATCCGGAATTCCCACTTGTACCAAGAGCTCTATTGTTTTGGCTCGGGCTTCTTTCTTGGAAATATTTCTATGCGCCAACATCCCTTCCATGATTTGATCTCCCACCGTATAGACGGGATTTAACGCGGTCATGGGTTCTTGAAAAATCATGGCAATTTTATTGCCACGAATTTTCAACATTTCTTTTTCCGGCATTTGTAAAAGATTTTTCTCTTCGAATAAAATTTGCCCCGACTTGATCTTGGCCGGAAAATCCAAAAGACGCAAAATGGATAAAGCAGTGACCGTTTTCCCACAGCCCGATTCTCCGACAATCCCCAATACTTCTCCTTTTTTCACCGCAAAACTGACTTCATCCACGGCACGCAGAGTGCCAGATTGGAGATCGAACTCGGTAACCAGGTTTTGGATTTCTAAAATGTTCATTGATCTGATCTTTCGCGAACTAATTGAATAGCCTGATAAAGCTTTTTTTCTAAAATGGCTCCGGCTTAATTGTTGCGACAGTGTCGAAACAATCTTCTCTCCATCAACTCTTTAACCTCGGATCCATCGCGTCCCGAAGCCCTTCGCCCACCAAATTATAAGAGGTGACGGTGATAAAAATAGCCAAGCCTGGAAATAAAGTGAGCCACCAGGCGATGTCGATAAAATCCCTGGATTGAGAAAGAATGTCCCCCCAACTGGGAGTCGGAGGCTGAACCCCAAAGCCCAAGAAAGAAAGAGAGGATTCAATGATGATGGCACTGGCTACTCCAAAGGTGGCTGATACAAACACCGGTGCCATGGCATTGGGAAGAATATGGCGAAAAACAATTCGAAACCACGAAGCCCCCTGGGATTTCGCAGCCATGACATAATCATTTTGACGGAGTTTTAAAAATTCTCCGCGAACGAGACGCGCAATGCCTGTCCAACCGGTGACTCCAATCACCACCATGATGTTGTAAATCGAAGGCCCTACAAAAGCGAGCACCACTAAAATCAGAAAAAAAGTGGGGAAACAAATCACCACCTCGATCAAACGACTGATGAGGATATCTATTTTCCCTCCAAAATAGCCGGCACAGGCCCCCAAAAAAATACCGATGAACACATAAATTCCCACCGCCACAAAGCCCACAGAAAGAGAAACACGTGAGCCATAAATCACACGACTGGCAACATCCCGGCCCTGTTCATCTGTCCCCAACCAATGCGTAAAAGAAGGCGGCATTAAAATAGCGTTCAAGTCATATTGAGTGGGAGAGTAAGGAGCCAGTAAAGGCGCAAACAGAGCCACAGCAAAGGTTGCGAGAATAATCCAAAAGCCCCATTGATTCAGTTTACTTTTGGAAAACTGTTGCCAGGTTTCTTGCCAAAAAGAATGAGCGTTTGTTTTGTTCATTGTCGTAAATCTTTTTATGATAATTTTTCAAAACTAATTCTGGGATCCACCCACACATAAAAGAAATCGGAAATTAATAAGGAGACCAAGGTGAGCATCGCTTCAATGGAAGCAATCGCCATAATGGTGGGGTAATCTCTTGCCAGCACCGACTCGAATCCCAGTTTTCCCATCCCGGGAATTGAAAAAATCTGTTCGATGATCACACTGCCTCCCATCAAAGCGGGGAGTAAAGTCCCCATGAGGGTGACCAAGGGGATGAGGGCGTTTCGAAAAGCGTGTTTCCAAATCACCACACTATTTTTTAATCCCTTTGCTTTTGCCGTACGAATATAATCCTGGCGAATCACTTCGAGCATATTGGCTCGTGAAAAACGCGAGAGAAAAGCAAAGCTGCCATACACCATGCAAGTCACCGGCAAAACCAGATGCCAAGCCACATTGCCCAGCCACTTAAACCAGGGGAAATTCTCGGCCCCATCCGACACATAACCCACAACAGGAAACCAGTTGAGATGATCCCCACTGGCAAACATCATGATGAGTAAAGTCGCCACCCAAAAGGTGGGGAGAGAATAAAGGACAAAAAGATTCACGGTGATCACTTTATCCAAAGAGGATTCGCGTCTTAAGGCTGAAAAAACTCCCAGGGGAATGGAAATAAAATAAACAATAAAAATTTCGATCAAGTTTAAAGTCAAAGTAATCGGCAGGGCTTCTTTGATTTTTTGGATGACGGGCCGGTGATCTTTAAAACTTTCTCCAAAATCAAAAAGACAAATGCGTTTTAACCAACGCATATATTGAATCCAATTTTCGCCCAAACTTTCGGAGACTTTACGAAAGGTGTTTTTCTTTTCCAGATCGCTTACTCCAAATACCACCTGATTGGTTTGATGAATCCAATGTTCATACCAAGCGGGCAAGGAAACATCGAGACCATAAAGCTTTTTCGTCTGATCCAAAATTTCCTGGGAAACTGCCTGTGCTTTTAAGCCCTCAGATGCCTGAACCTTCACAGAAATAGGGCTTCCGGGGGTTAATTTGATGATGAAAAACGTAATAAGGGTAATGCCTAGAAAGGTAGGGAGGATGAGGAATAATCTTTTAAGAAGATAGGTTTTCATTTTTCTAACTTTTGCTTTTCTTCCCCCCCCCTCCCTTGACGGGAGGGGGTTAGGGGGCGGGTGATCTAATGAAAGTTTCCGAATAATGTACTTTTCAATTTATCACCCTCTCCCCAACCCTCCCCCGTCCAGGGGGAGGGAGCAATATCATTAATACTTAAAAGTGCAGTTTCAAAATTTGAGTAGGGAAAAGTTTATCCCATTTTCTACTCCGTAATTTTCCACTCCAACACATCCACACCCGCCGGATAGACCTTTACATTTTTAAATCGTTCGGACCGCACCAGCAATGCGGGCCCTGTATAAAGAAAAGTGTAGGGCTGCTCATCGGCCACAATTTCATGAAACCGGTGATAAAGTTTTGTTCTTTCCTCTTTATTAAAGGTCAGCCGGGCCTGTTCCATCATTTGATCTGCCGCTTTGTTCTCAAAGCCTACAAAATTGGATCCCTGCTTCGCTTGAGAGGAGTGCCAAACTTGGTAGGGATCTTCATCGAATCCAAAAGACCAACCCAAAGCCGTGGCATCAAAGTCTCTTCCATTGATACGACCAATAAAAGCAGCCCATTCCATCGTGCGAATATCCATCTCAATCCCCACCTTCGAAAAATCTTCTTTCATAATCGTTGCCAACCGCTCGTAAAAGCGGGCCCCCGAAGGGATGAGAAAAGTAAAGCGAAAGGCAGTGCCGTTTTTATCCAGAATGCCATCTCCATCGTGATCCATCCACCCGGCTTCACCCAGTAATTTTTTTGCTCCCTCCGGATCAAAAGGAAGCGGCAAAATTTTGGGGTCATACTCATAACTCTGAAAGAAAAAAGGTCCACTAATCACCTTGCCCAAATCAAACTCCAACTTTTCGACAATCGCCTGACGATTGATCAAGCGCGTCAAAGCCTGACGAACCTTTTTGTCTGCAAAATAAGAACGTCTTAGATTCCAACCCACGAAACGATAACTCGGAGTAAAATATTGGTGTTTGATAAACTCACGATTAAATTTTTCAGAGTCTGTTTGTTTCATCCATTGGATGGGGCGCAAGCTGGTTAAATCCAGCTCTCCTTTTTTAAGTTCTTGAAGGGCCACTGAATCATCACTAATAATTTTAAAAACAATGCCGCGAATATCAGGAAATTTATTTTTATCCCAATAAGCTTCATTGCGTTCCAAAACAATTTTTTTACCTGTGTCCCAGCGTACAAACTTGTAGGGGCCAGTGCCTAGGGGATGGCGGCCTGCGGGGTTGGTATTAAAATCTTTATCCTCATCAAAAATATGTTTGGCGATAATGGGAATGCCTCCACAAAATTCCAGAGCTTTAAAGTAAGGCCTCGCGTAGATAAATCGCAGGGTATAATCATCCAGCTTTTCCACTTTCTTGATATCTTTGTAATAGACTCTCAAATGCGGGGCATCCACCTTGGGATCTTGAATCTTCTCATAAGAATAGAGGACATCCTCGGCCGTGAAAGGCACGCCATCATGCCATTTCACATCCTTTCTTAAATGAAAGGTAAAAGTCAGTTTATCGGGAGAGATTTCCCAAGCCTCTGCAAGCTTGGGTATAAAACCCAAAGTTTTGTTATCGCGATCGAGCAAGCTGTCATAAATAAAACCATTAATCCGTGCTTCATAAGCATCGGTTGCAATCAGGCGATTCAAGGTATCCGGCTCGGAACCCAAATGCCAAATCAGCCAAGCGGGATTTTTGGGGACTTGGACGTCGCAGGCAACGAGAAATAGGAGACAAAACAAGAAAAAAATCCCCCCTGCCCCCCTTTTATAAAGGGGGGTGGGTTTTGTTTCCCCCACTTTGCAAAGGGGGGTTAGGGGGGATTTTAAAAATTTCCTTTGATTATTATTTTTCATCTTCAAAAAGAGAAGGAGCTATCACGGAATTGGGTTCAAAATCCAGATAATGAATATCGATCTCGTTTTTTGTTTTAAAATCCTTGAACCAAAAATGAGAAGGGCTATCTGTCTCATAGCGAAAAAGGAGATGCCCTCTTTCATCTTTTGAAACAAAGCGAACTATTTGACGCAGTTGCGCATTCCAAACCCATTCTTTTTGTGGAGTCACTAATGAATAGAGAAAGGCTTCTTTTTCTTGAAACACAGAAAGTACCGAAAAATCAGGCGCTGGAATTTTTCCCATAAAAAAGCCCAGGGTCTCGGAAAGGTCGGAGGCAAAAGGAATAAATTGACGCAGCTTTTTTTCCGTCAATTCTTCAAGATGGGATTCTTTATTAGAAAAATCCCGCCAGAAAAAATGATCTCCCTTTGAAACAATCAAAAAACGCGTGTTCCCAAAATCATCCACAGTCTCAAAACGAAAAGAAGCAGGCAGTTGAATCACGACCACTTCTTCAAAGCGACGGGTTGTTCCTTTCAGCTTCAAACGGAGCTTGGCAAACCCTTTGGCTGATTGAAGATGACCCGATTTTTCAAAATATTTTTTAATTTCCTGAAGTAAAGAGCCGGCTTGTTTTTCAGGAAGAGCGACACGAGGAGGAGCTTTGGGAGCGCAGGCCAGAGGGAAAAGAAAAAGTAGTAATAAAAAGGTAAGGGGGAGCTTCATTTTGAGCCAAATTGTTCCAACAATTTTTTCTTCACCCGTGCCAAATCCTCCAAGTCGCTTTTTTCTTTGCCGGGTTTTGTTTCCAAACTTTCCTGAGAGCGCTGATAATAGTTCCGGGCCTTTTTTCGATTTCCTTTCCGGAGAAAAACATCCCCCAAATGCTCTAAAATAGTGGCTTCGCGGGGAGACAGTTCATCGGCCTTGAGAAGATAATGAATTGCCTTGTCCAGTTCTCCCTGTTTGAAATAAACCCAGCCCAAACTATCGAGCACATAACCATCTTTGGGGTGCAAACTGGCGGCCTTTGACACCAGCACCAGGGCTTCTTTGAGATGAATGCCCTTCTCCGCATAAGAATATCCGATATAATTCAATGCCGAGGCATTTTGAGGATTGAGAGAAAGAACCTTTCGCATCATTTGAATCCCCGTCTCAAAATCTCCTTTTTTGTCGTAGGCCACGCCCAGAGAAAAATAAAGTTTCTCTTCTTTGGGAAATTTTTGGATGCCTTCATTTAAAATCCGAATGGCTTGATCATAGTTGGATTGGATAGAATACAAAGCCGCAAGAACCTCATAAAATTCCGGCTCATCCCCTTTTTGAGACAAGGCCTTTTCAATCAGGGCAATGGCTTCCCGAAAACGACTTCGATCCTGACAGATTAAAACACTTCTCAAGATCGCTTCTTTGAAAAACGAAGAGTCTTTGGGAATTTTAGAAAATGAAGCCAGGGCCTCTTCTTCTTTCTTTTGAGTTTGGTAGATCACCCCCAAATAATATTGCACACGATCTGAATTGGGATTGGTTTGTAAAATTCTCAAAAAACTCTGGGTCGCTGCTTCATAGTTTTTGAGCTCATAGTACAAAAGACCGAGTCTCAAAAGAGTCGACAGATCCTCTGGCACAAGCTTGTCAATCTGCCGATACACTTTCACCGCTTCTTTGAGACGGTCTTGCTCCAAATAAATTTGCCCCAAATATTGCAGGGCTTTTAATTCGTCGGGGTTGTCTTCGAGAATATCCTGAAACACAGCGATGGCTTTGGGATAATTTTTTGTAAAACTAAAATAAATGGCCCCCAAATAATAAGAAGCCGTGAGCGATTCTGGAACCTGCTTTTTTAAACGGAAAAGGACCGCAATCGCACGATTAAAATTCTTTTGGGCCATATACTCTTTGGCCAAGGCCGCATAGGCCTCTTCATCCTCAGGATTCAAACGAATGGCGGTTTCATATTCTGTCACCGCTTCTGCGGATTGTTTGCGTGCCGAATAAAGTTTCCCGAGCAAAAGATGGGCGTCTTCATTTTTGGGATCCAGTTGCAAGGATCTTCTCACTGCTTCAAAAGCCTCATTCACGCGATTCACTTCTATATTTCTTTTGGCCATTTCTTCTTCTAAAAAAGAAGAGGTGTTTTTCTGGTCAAGAGCCTGTTTTAAATCGAGGAGAGATTCTTCGAGTTGGCCTTCGTAACTTTCAAGCTTCGACAACAAATAAAAATAATAGGCGTTTCCTTGCGGTGATTTTTTGGAAGAAGAAAAAAAAGGTTTTTCAGGTGCAGAAGAAGGAAGCGCCGCCTTCGGCTCTGTAAGTCCAAAAGCCCCTCCCTGATGGCTACAAGCGGCAGTACTCATGAAGCAAAAAATTAAAATCCATAAACTTGCGTGTTTCATTTCTTTGATTCCCTGAAATTAACCTAACACATTTTTCAAATGTAAAAAATACTCCTGATTCCCCTTGGGCCCACGAATAACAGACTTTACAACTCCTGACACCTTTAAACCCAAACTTTCAGCCTTTTGACTCACTTTTAAAATTGCTTTTTCTTCGAGAGCGACTGAACGCACCACTCCTTTTTGGGCTTCTTGAGGTCCGAGTTCAAATTGGGGTTTTACAAGAATTAACATCTCTCCTTCTTTTTTAAGAAACTCCAAGGCGTGAGCCAATACTTGCGTGAGAGAAATAAAGGAGACATCCATCACCAGCAAATCAATTTTTTCCGGAATTTTCTCACACTCCAGATGTTTGAAATGACTCTTTTCAAACAAGACCACCCGGGGATCTTGACGCAAGTTCCAATCGAACTGACCGTACCCCACATCCACCGCATAAATTTTTTTAGCCCCCTGTTGAAGGAGACAATCTGTAAACCCCCCTGTAGACGCCCCAATATCCAGACAGATTTTATTTTGGACTTTTACACGGAAAAAATCCAGGGCACCTGCCAGTTTGTCTCCGCCCCGGGAAACATAAGCAGAACCTTTTTTAATCTCCAGTGGCACACGGGGGAAATAGCGTTCAGAAGCCTTTTGCACCTTCCGGGAATCTGCATAAACCTGCCCTGCCAAAATCAAAACCCGGGCTTTTCCAAGGTCTTCTGCAAAACCCAGACGGATGAGAAGTTGATCGATGGGAATACGTTTTTCTTTCAATTTTTTTTCTTTAAACCTCTTCTTGTTTTTTCCTAAATCCCCCCTCCCTCGACGGGAGGGGGTTGGGGGGCGGGTGGTCTAATGAAACCTTCCAAATATTGTACTTTTTAAGTGGATCACCCTCTCCCCGACCCTCTCCCGTCCAGGGAGAGGGTGAATAAGAAGAAAAATAAAATACCTATACCTCATTTTTTTTAATCTCAGCCCATGCTTGATGAAGACTTCGCGCCCCTGCTGCCGGCCCTTGTGAATGCCCAAAAACCCCGCGACCTGAAATAAAACCAAAATCCACATGCCCAATTTTGGAATAAACAATCGGTAAAGTTTTTGCCGTATCACTGCCACCGGGGATGGGAAGGGCTGGCAAAATTTTTCCCCAAGGTTCAAGACAGGCACGAATGTTCGCGAGCACCTCTTCATCCGAACACTGCATCCGCTCTCCAAAACCCGCAAGTCCGATGGCATCGGCTCCCGCCAAACGTTGAAGTTTGGTGGTAACGAGAGAACTAATTCCAAAATTGGGGATGCGCGAATAACAGGCAGTACCCGTAAAATGACTCATGAGGGGAAGTGCAGCATGCTTGCGAAGCACACGCAGAGCGCTAAAGCCCGTCATCACCGCATTAATCATCACCATATTGGCCCCGTTTTTTTGGGCGATGTCATGAAGAAAATTAATTTGATCCACTTCGTCGGTGATGTTGGCGAGATAAATTTTTGGAAGCCGGGTTTCTTTTTCGGCTTTCTTTCGTGCTTGCGACGTAAAACGCGCACGTTCTGCCAAAGGAGACCAGGACTCATCGCCCAGCATTTCATCATCTTTGGCAATATCCAAACCTCCAAGCCAACTTTGATAGGCAATTTCTGCAAAATCAGAAGGAGGCAAACCCATATTGGGTTTCACCACTCCCATAAAAATAGGCCGGCCGTAAACTTTGAGCACCTCTCGAATTCCTTGGAGCCCAAACTGGGGGCCTTCAAACTTTTCCAAGAAGTTTTTCGGAAATTCAAAATCCAACCACTTAATGGTTTCAATTCCCGGACAATAAAAAGGCCCTTCCCCGGCGGCGGCTGAAAGAAAGTTGGGGATTTTGGGACCAAAATTACGATGGGGATGGGCGAGGGTAACCGCGTAGGACTGAGGACTGAGGACTGAGCAATGAGGAGTTAATGAAATCACTTTTGCGCCATAAAGGGGGCGGAAATCTTCTGAGAGTCCTGGGCGATTCCACTGAGCGGTGCTTTGCTCGGAACAAAGCGAAGCCGCCACCAAGCGTGGATCTTGTTTTGTTTCAAAAATGTATTTTAAAAGGACATAGTCCTCTAACTGAAGTGCTGAAGGAGAAGCAAAAAAACCGGGGATGTCTTGTTCGGATAACATTTACAAGCCTATTAAAGTCAGATGAATTTTTCGTTCGGGCCGTGGCCCATCCAACTCAATCGCAAAGAGGGACTGCCATTGTCCCAACTGTAAATTCCCCTCTTTGATCACCAAAGTTTGCTGGCTGGGGATGAGCAAAGAAAGCAAATGACTGTGGGTATTGGGCCTTCCATCTCCTGCAATCCGGTCATGCCGATAATCAGGTTTTTGGGGAGGAACAAGGCGCGTCAAAAAATCAATCATATCTTTCTGCAATTCTTCACACTGTTCATTGATCACCAGCCCTACCGTGGTATGCTGACTGGCAATCTGAAGGATTCCATTTTGAATAGATTGGCTTTCTACCCACTGACCCAGTTGAAGGGTAAAATCGATAATTTCTATCGATCGAGTGGTACTAAAAGTAAAAACTTGCGAAGAAAATCTCATGATAAAACAGGAGTCGATGATAAAGTGGTATCCCCAAATTTTTTTACATTGACCTGAATGGTTTTGATTTTCTTTTTTTCTTTGGCCACCTTTTCCATTTTTTCAACAATAGCTCCTTCAAAAACCTCTTCACCACATTGGATACAAACCCAGGCAGGAACATCTTCAATAAGAATCAATTCCTCTTTCCACCAGTAATCTACCGTGATTTTTTTTTGAAGCATTTCCCCACGACAAAAATAACAATTTTCATGACCTTGTTTCATGCAACCCTCTCTTTCTAACTTCAAATTTTTCATTTTCCCCTCCCCCCTCCCTCGACGGGAGGGGGTTAGGGGGCGGGTGGTCTAATGAAAGCTTCCGAATAATGTACTTTTCAATCGTATCACCCTCTCCCCCAACCCTCCCCCGTCCAGGGGGAGGGAGTAGTTCCATTAGCACTGAAAAGTGTATTTTCAAACTTTAAACCAATGCACTTTTAATCTCTCAAGTTTTCTTCACGATTTCCGGTTCACAATATAGCGTGCAATTTCACGAAGAGGATCGGCCTGGTCATCAAAAATTTTAAGCAGCTGAATGGCTTCTTCTGTCAAAGTGTTGGCCAAGCGTTTGGATTCTTCAATCCCCAATAAACTGGGATACGTTGATTTTTCCCTGGCAATATCTGAACCAATATCCTTTCCGATTTCTTCTCCACCTTCAATATCCAAAACATCATCGGCGATTTGAAAGGCGAGACCGATTTTTTCTCCATAAAGCCCCAAAGCTTCCACCTGGGCAGGAGTCGCCCCGGCAAGCCTTGCCCCTGCTTCTACAGATACCTGAATTAGCCGACCTGTTTTGTGGCGATGCAGTTTTTCAAGAGCTTCCAGACTGATCTTTTTTTTCTCGCTTTCCAGATCCACGACTTGTCCCCCCGCCATGCCTCTGGATCCTGCCGCATCCGCGATACTTTCAATGACCTGAATCAAAACCTGGGGATCTACCTTCGGATGACGATGGCGCGCCATCAAGCGGAAAGCCTCGGTAAGCAAGGCATCTCCTGCCAAAATGGCCATGGCCTCTCCAAACACTTTATGACTCGTCGGTTTGCCACGTCTCAAGGCATCGTTATCCATGGCGGGCAAATCATCGTGAATGAGGGAGTAGGTATGAATCATTTCCAAGGCGACAGCGATGGGCATCACACGATCCACCGGAACTCCCACTGCCTCACAGGCCGCAAGTGCCAGAATGGGTCGCAGACGTTTGCCCCCGGCGCGCATGCTATAAGTCATGGCTTCGTGTAATTTTGAGGGCCACTCCTTCTCTGGGGGAAGATAACGCTCCAGCGCTTCTTCTACCCACCGGCGTCTTTCTTCGAGATAGGTTTTTAAATGGATGGACATAAAATTGAATTTGTAAGGGCACGTTGCAACGTGCCCTTACAACGGAACCTGTTTTTTCTTCCCTTCAGAATCGGTCATCAGTTTTTCCACTTTTCCCGATGCTTCCTCCAAACTTTTTTCGCAAAATTGAGCCAGACTGACTCCTTCTTCAAATACTTTGAGAGATTGATCGAGAGGCAGATCTCCTGCTTCCAACTTTTTCACCACTTCTTCCAATTTTTTGAGGGAAGATTCAAATTTGGGTTGTTTGTCAGCCATTTTTTGGATGATTACCTTTTGTCTTTCCAAGGGTCAATCTTCTTCGTGACATAAGCCTCTAATCGACCCTGGGCGAGCCAAATTTCCAATTCGGATTGGAGGTCGACTTGATCCGCGTTTTTGATGGGACCCGATCCTTTTTTATACACAATCGAATATCCCCTTTTTAAGACTTCCAAAGGAGACAAGGCTTGGAGCGTTTGTCTTAAAATCGCCACTTCTTTTTTTAAATGGGAATAGTGATTCAAGATGGCGAGTTTTAATCTTTCCTGCAATTCATCCACCCGTTGAGATAACTCTTCCAAACGGCGTTTGGGGTGCTTCAGCCGATCCTTTAAATTTTGTATCGCCAATTGTAATTCTGCTTTTAGCGGAACGGCCAACTCTGCTGCAGCAGAAGGCGTGGGAGCCCGAAGATCCGCCACAAAATCGGCCAGCGTGAAATCAATTTCATGCCCGACCGCAGAAATAATCGGAATCTTTGAGCGAAAAATGGCCCGCGCCACTTCTTCTGTATTAAAAGCCCAAAGATCTTCGAGAGAACCGCCTCCTCTTCCCACAATGAGAATATCGATATCGTCAAAGGTATTCAACTCATCGATTGCTTTTGCAATTTCAAATTCTGCTCCCACCCCCTGAACATTCACGGGGTTTAATAAAATTTCGATGTTGGGATAACGTCTTTTCAAAACATGCAGCATGTCTCGAATGACTGCCCCGGTGGGAGAAGTGACGATTCCAATTTTTTGAGGCAGAAAAGGCAGTGGTTTTTTACGGGCCACTTCGAAAAGGCCTTCGGCCTCCAGCTTTTTCTTGAGTTGTTCAAAAGCAAGCTGCAAAGCCCCCAGCCCTTTGGGTTCAAGATACTCCACCACAATTTGATAATTTCCCCGGGGTTCATAAACCGTCACCCGACCGTTCACAATCACCTCTAAACCCTCTTCCATTTTAAATTTGAGAAGTCGATTGGTCCCACGAAACATCACGGCTTGAATTTGGCTTTGGGAGTCTTTGATCGAAAAATAAAAATGCCCCGAGCTATGGGCCTTGAAATTGGAAATTTCGCCTGTCAACCAAAGGGATCCAAACTGTTCTTCGAGGATGGATTTGATCTGAGAGCTGAGTTCGGAGACGGTGTAGATTTTTGCGTTTATCATTCTCAAGGGCGAATACAAGATTCGCCCCTACATGCCTACAAAAAACACAAAGGGCCCGCAGATATTATCTACAGGCCCTTTGCAAGGGAGGAGTCATGAGTCAAAATACTAAACTTTTTTTCGGAATCTGAAATAAATGAGCGGGAGCATTCCCATTAAAACAAAAACGGCGAAGAAAAAATTCTGTTCTAAAATTTCTTTTGTCGACAAACTACATCCACCCGTTCCACCTCCACTACTAAAGTCGGCAGGAGGGGTATGGAAAGTATCTGCTCCACCGCCGCCAGTGCCTGGAGGAAGGGTTCCGCTGGTGCAAACACTCGGGTTTCCAGAACAGGTAAAACCAGGTTCTACGGCACAAGTTAAAGAACAACCATCACCATTTGTGGTGTTATGATCATCACAAGTTTCACCGCTATCCATTACTCCATTTCCGCAAGTAGATCCCCCAGAAGCTTGTCGCTGGCAAACATTGGGTCTGGCTGTATCACAGATATAACCATTTTCTACTACGCAGAGAGTCGAGCATCCATCGCCAGAAGTTGTATTTCCATCATCGCAGGTTTCTGCTGTGGCACCTGTGCCCTCTCTCACTCCATTTCCACATACGGGTGTCATCACAGGTGGACTTTCAATCGTACAAGTCGCAGAACACCCGTCGTTAGGTAATATATTCCCATCATCACAAGTTTCTCCTGGGTTTACGGTTCCATCCCCACACCGACCTGTCGCTGCTGGAGGGACACCACACTGCCCTGCCGCATCGCAAGCCCCGCGAATAATAGGAATGGAAATAACACTCCCCTCTCCTTCACAAGAAGGATCAATGCCCCGCATCACACTTTCACGACAGGGTCTCTTTGCAATTTCTCGTCCAAGATTACAAGAAGTCCCCCTCGGTTTAAAACGACATTGGGTATTATCACAGCAAGGGTTATTGGGATCATCACATTGTTCCCCCTCCCCCGTATCCAAATTTCCATCTCCACAATGAAGTTGAAGTGGCGGAATGCGAGAACCCCCCGTAATCGTAATAGTCACCAAAGGCCTGCATTGGTGCATGCTGCAAGTTCCCTGGTTCAAAAGATCTGCAAAAGAATTTCCTCCCGTGACAGGTCCTAAATGACAAGTGGCATTTTCAGCTTTAAAGCGACAAACACTATAATCACAACAAGGATTGGAGAGCGCAGACCCTGAAGGATATTCACATTCTTCTCCCGAAGCAGCATCAAGCACGCCATCCCCACAATAAGAAAAAGTTCCGGAACAAATATGGGGTGCAAGAACATCACTACATTGATCTGTACTGGTTGAAGAGTCCCCATCATCACAAGGAGTTCCAGTGGGCACAAACGCGCAACTTCCATTGCAACATTTTGCCTGGGGATTGTTGGCAAGCGGATCACAGGCTTCACCCATATCCACCGTACCATCTCCACAAACAGGATTTGGGACTCGCAGCATCCGACAAAAATCAGTCCAGGTCGCTCCGGCGTGATACTGACAAATCGTCACGGTACTCCCCGGCATGAGGCGGGATTCAAAATCCATTCCTCCGTTCCCATTGATGTCGCAGAGAGTTTTGTTGAGATCTTTGGAATAAATCAGAATATTATCAAAAAAAATCTTTCTCTGAGGATCATTAATTTTAAAAACACAATCATTGTCACCCAGATTTATCGCATCAATCACTACTTGCCGCCCGGTGGGTTCACTTTGAAGAGTCAAATTTCTTCCATCTCCATCACTGTCTCCATCATTGGGATTATTGATCACAAGGGGAGTAGCCAAAGTGAGCATATTGGATGTCTGAACTGAAATGATTTCTGAACAAAGAGCGTTTCCCGCATTATAAGAATTTAAGCGATCTCTCAGAGAACGAGAGTGATTATCGACAGGATCTTGAACCAAACAGGATTGGGCAAAACTCGGGGAGGATAGAAATAAACTACCTAGCAAAACAAAAAAGCATGAAAGTATTTTTAACCCTCGCATAGTCCCCCTCCTTTTACTTCCTCATTTACCTCTAGAGAGCTTATCGTCGCTTTTCTCAAAAAAGGTGCTAAATTTTCTTCTTTCTCCCTAAAAATCTTAAACCCAAGGGAATCAGCCCTAAAAGATAGATAAAAGGCGAGGCCACAGAAGGTCCCCCCGTTAAAGCACAGGAATCTGCATGAATACGCCCATCCCTATCTTCATTCGCAGCGGGGCAACCTGGCAGTGAGCCATGACGACCCGACTCTGTAGGGCATTGATCTGAAATATCAGGGGTCCCATCCCCATCGGTATCGGTCTCTACAGGCGGGGGAGGAGGCTGAGGGCCCACCGGGCATCCATCCACCGTTCCTGGGCCAGGGCTGTCTGGGCAGGCATCAGAGCTGTCCGGGATCTGATCTCCATCTCTATCAGGCCCTCCTATGACAGGTTCACAAGCATCTCCCAATCCATCCCCATCGGTGTCTCTTTGATTGTCTTGGTTAGGACCCAAAAGAATAGGCCCATTGGCAACGGTAGGGCAATTATCAGTGATATTGGGCACCCCATCCTGATCTGTATCAGGCAAGATTGGGGGAGGATTTGCGGTGCAATTTCCTTGTCCCGGCATCAAACGATGGCAAGTGGAGTCACAACAGACGTCAAAAAGAGGATCACATTGTTCGCCAAGTATTCCTTGTACTTGGCCATCTCCACAAAAAGAAGCAGTGTCAATCACTAAAATCTGACGCACACATTGATGGTTCGCACTACACAGACCATTCTGAAAAAGTGAAAAAGGGAACAGAGAGCAAGCAGTCCCCATTGGCTTAAAAGCATCGCAAGTATTGTTACAACAACTATTCGTTGAAGGATCACATTGTTCGCCTGTATCAACTCTCGCATTGCCGCAAAGAAACTCGATATCAAGCCCCATGTCTCCATCGGTATGATGGTTATTCATTCCGTTATCACAAAAGGCTTTATCTTCTTGATGGACCTTAATCTTCATGTTTTTCCAGATGAGATCATTGGTATTCAGGGTAAAGACACAATCATTGGGAGCCAAATCTGAAGCATCAATCGTCACAGTAGCGCCTGCGCCATCGATGATCCATCCCGGAGCAGCGCGAAGATCGAGGGGGCCTTTTAGTTTAATGTTAAAAGTTGCCCCCGCGAAAAATTTAATTGTCTTATCATTGGGGTCATTGGGGTTACAAACCAAACCATTATTATAAGCATTGATAATCCCCCGAAGAGAACGAGAAGAAGGGCCTGTACCCCCTGAAGGGTTAGGGATTCCAATCAAAACATCTTCGGTTAATTCTTGAACCGTACAAGGTTGGGCATAAATAAAGGGTGAGAAACTCATGCCCATCCCCAAAAATAAAAATAAAAACGCAAATCTTTTCATGTTAAAAATCCTTTCTTAAAATCCTACAAATCAGTTATCGACTCAGTGTCACAGAAGTTGCGATAAAAAATGCAATTCTTGCAAATTAATTAGCAACCTGTTTATTCCCCTGCCGATAACTCTTTTGAAAAGGAGAAGCAATATATGACATTGTCTGTATCTTTATTATCCTCTTTTGTAAATTTGCTCGGATCGCAGCTCGCAGGGGCAGAAGTGCCTGTGCCTGAAAACTCCGGGGCCAAGTTTAAAACTGGTCTTATCAGTGTAGAGGGCGGTTACACCTCTCATGATTTTGGCAACAATCAATCAAGCAACCATGACGGGCCTCAATTTACTGCTCGGGCAAGCATAGGCCGTTGGTGTCCCACCAGTATTTGTGTTTCTCCTTTCTTTACTGTTAGCCACTCCGTCGTCACTGCAACCCAAAAGTTCCCCGTAGGGCCGGCTCTTCATTCTCAAGGAGATATCACAAGATTTGGGATAGGGCCTTCTGTCACTTGGGCTCCCACTCCTGCAGTTTGGTTTTATATTGAGGGAAATGTAGCTTTACTCAATCTTGCCCACTTACATGCAAAGGGAGATGGGACAGGAAATGAGGGGCTCGCTGTCAATAATAGCCCGGCGGCTGCTTCAATCAATGAATTTGAGATTCAAGCTCCTTACGTTTCTTTAGCGATGTGTTTTGCCCCGTCTTGGCTTTCAACTCCAGGGGGAGGACTTCGTTCTTGTCCCAATGTGCAGGTCAGTCACGATGCATGGGATTTCACATCGGAATGGTTTCCAAAACAAGGACAACAACCCGTGGAAGGAGTTAATTGGACTTTTAATTTTGCAAATCTTACCCTTGCTTTTGAATCTTCTCCTTCGAGTGGAAGTGGCTCCGCAGGTGCTGGGCCAGCGGGTGCAGGGGGGGCAACTCCTGCACCCTCTGAATTGACAGACTTAGAAGGAATGGTCACTCCACTGAGGGATTCTAATGCTGCAGCAGATGCCGATGTACGACGTGCAGAGCGCTCTCTTGCTGATTGTCGAGCAGCAACTACGGCTACGGTTGCGGAATCTGCAGCAAATGAGGCTATTAAAGCAGCTCGAAGGGTCACGAATTCTAACCAGACAGCTCAAAGTCAGCGACTTCCAGCAGCAACCCGTAGAGCTGCATTAAATTCTACTCCCTTTAAATCACGAGCTGACACCGCAAGGGATCAGATTACACAACTCATCACTGAGATTTGTGAAAAAGCGGGGAAAGCCTTTCAGGCTGCCAAAAATGCAAAGGAAACTTACGATCACAAAGCAGGTGCAGATCCAACAAAAGTTGTTTTTACAGATCCTGATCCTAGGCCTTGTAATCCATAACCCTCACGACCGCCGTTTTTCTCCCCCCGAAATCACTCGTAGGCGTCTTCGGGGAGAAGCGCCTTCGAGGACATTCATGATGGCGTCTTCATCATTGGCGGCACGTTTCATCTTGACTTCATCTCGCCGGACCACCTCTCGCGTCATTTCAATGCCATAAGAAGATAAAATAGCGGAGAACTCTTCAAAATTATCATCGATCGATTTGCGGACCGAATCAAAACCATGCTGAGCCGCTTTGGCTCTGTTCCAGAAGGCAAAAGGATTCATATCAAAAAAGGTGAAGTCATCTTCTTTGGGTTCAATCACAATCAGATCCCCTTTAAAGTTTTTATCGGACTTGTACTTTTCGATGCCGTAAATCAGGCGCGAATGATAAAGAGTGCGAAAAACCTGATTGAATACCCCAAAGACACCACTATCGCTAATCCGCCGATCACGGGTGACATAGCGCCCACTCTCACGAAAATATTCGAGGTTCACAATATTTTTAAAAGGACGAAAAGGGTTGTAACAAATAATCAGGTCTGCCCCTTTTTGCAGCGCCAAATCGATGTTGGCCGTTTGCCTGACCCCGCCATCGATATAGTCTATCCCTTTGATGCGCGCGGGTTTATAAAAACCGGGCATGGCGGTGGAAGCCATCACGGCTTCTGAAATCAGGATGTCATTTCGTTCATCCCAGCCAAAAACGGCCTTTTCCGCAGTATCTAGTTGCATCGCACAAATATAGAGTTCTTTCCCTCTCATTTTTTTGAGCACCTTGAAATTGTTCGACATGCGATTGCGCTTGACCTGATTTCTCAAATATTTCTCGATGGCCCTGTTATCAAAAGCACCGGTGGGCAAAGAAGAAATAATGGGGGGGAACTCGCGATTGGAATAAAGAGAGCGCGCCACAGGGCGAAGCATTTGTTCATAATTGGAATAATTGGGTTCTTTGAAAAAACGAATAATGCCTTTTTTGAGTTCGCCGGATAAACGGGGAAAGGAGCTCACGGCATCAATGATCAAACCCGGAAAATAAGTAAAGGTCGAATAAAGATATTTGAGAGGCCTCTCGATACATTCTTTAAAATTTGGGGAATAAATATCCAGGGGAGAAAGTTGATCGAACTGCTCACTGGCACCATCCAAACTTTTTAAAATTTCCTCGGGAGGAATTCCCCCCGCCAAAGGCACGGCCAAAAAAGCACCGGCTGAAATTCCCACATAAACATCAAAGTCTGTCACCTTTTTATTGACGAGGAAATCATTCAGGGCTTTTAAACCCCCGGCCTTGAAAGCCCCACCCGACACCGCTCCGCCCGCTAAAACCAATGCCGTTTTGGCATGAAGTTTCTTTTTTGAAAGATCACTTTTTTGAATAAAGGTAATCCCCATAAAGCTCCTTTTTTTATTTATGTTTTACGGATGATATACGAAGCCGATTCTATTTCCACTTAAATCCTTCCCGACGACGAATTTTTTGCACTTCTCTCAGGGCACCCGAGTTGCAATCGCAAGCACGATAAGCTTGTTTAAAATGTTCGTAAGCCTCTGCTTCTTTTCCCTCTTTCAAATCAATACGGCCCAAATCCGCCAGGGCGTAGGATTTCCACTCGGGAGTAGGATGCGTGGCCAAAAAAGCCCCGAGCCAACGCCGGGCTTCTTCCCAATTATTTTCACGCATATACGCCCAACCTTTTTGGATTTTGGGAATTCGAATCTCGGGATTATTTTTCAAAACGTCATCCATCATGCGATGCGCTTCTGTATAGTTTCCCTGCCGAAGATACACTTCGGTGATCAAATTTTTGGCGACAACATTTCCCGGATATTTTTTAAGCAGGCGCTGCAAAAGAGGAATGGCCAAATCTGATTTTCCCGCTGAAAAATAAGAATAAGCCAAACCAATTTCTGCAATGGCTCCAACCACCCGTCCTTCTTTCACTGCTTTTTCCATCTCTTGCAAACCTTTAGCCCGCTGGTCAGGGAAAAAAGGGAAAAACTTGAACCGGTTGGTGAAAACACTGCGCCAATAGTCGTACATCCCCAACCCCAAATAGACATCGGCGAAATCAGGCTCTTTTTCATGCGCTTTATCCAAAGCTTTGCGGGCCGCAAGGCCTTCACTCAAAGCTTTCAGGGGAGAACCTTTTCTCATGGCATAAAACGCCCGAAGCCCTGCACCAGCTCCTCCCAAAAAAAGATCCCAGGCGGGGGCCTCTTTGCTCCGCAATAATTTTTCCAACCGCTTTTTGTTTTCTTGGGCAGCCTGATCAAATTCCGGCTCGAAATTAAAATCATAATTTTCAAACATCTTCGCCTGCCAAACGCCCATTTGGCCGAAACTTCCCAAGAGAGAGTCGGGATATTCTTCGCTCATCTTTTTAAAATAAACCAAAGCTTCGTCATACTTTCGGTTAAAAATAAGATCCCGACCCATAATGGATCTTCTTTCTATTTCGCTGAGATCCTGAAAAGAATTGGGGCGTGTTTGTGCAAAAAGAAAAAAACTTTGAAGAAGGAAAATAACTGCGATGAAAACCTGAAAAAACAATTTAAAATAATTTTTCATAAACAGGATTCCACAAAATCAATGACTTGTTTTTCACAGTGCCTGTTTTCAGTCTGATTGATTTCATTGATTCCCATGGGTGAAGTCACGTTGACTTCTGTGAGATGTTCGTCGATTAAATCGAGACCTATAAAATAAAGCCCTCTCTTTAATAAAGCCTCTCCCACCTCCCGGGCAATTTTTGTTTCCTTCAAAGTGATGCGACAAGCTTTAAAACTGCCCCCACTGTGCAGATTCGCCCGATGCTCCCCTTTTTTTGGCATTCTTAAAAAAGATCCCAGAATTTTTCCGTTGAGCAAAATGATCCGCTTATCTCCCGTACGATCCACGGGAAGATAAGCTTGTCCCATCACATAATCTTTTCCATTTTGGGAAAGCAGATCAAAGGCCACCTTCAAGTTGGAATCAGTGGATTTGAAACGAAAAACATTTCGTCCTCCCGAAAGATGCAAAGGCTTGATGACAATCCCCTGGGGATGGGCTTTTGCAAAATCATTCATCCGGGGAAAACTTTGTGTCACACAGGTGGGCGGGATATGAGACGGAAAATCAAAAATGCCGATCTTTTCGGGAGTACTTAAAATCCCCAAAGGATCATTCATCATAAACACCTTGCCTCGCAAGCCTTGTAAAAGGTAGAGATGGTGAAGATAAGTCAAATCAAAAGGAGGATCTTTTCTTAAAAATAAAACATCCAACTCTTCCAGTTTGACGCGCGTTTGACGCAGCACTTTATAAAAAGGAATTCTGGATCTTTCTAAAATCTTTATTTCCAAACCTTCGCCGTAAAGGAAATGATTCCTCTGGTGAAAATCCGAAAGTGTAAAAACAAAAAGGCGATGTCCTCTTTTCTGGGCCTCTCGCATCAGAAACAAAGTAGTCTCTGACCGGGGATTAAAGCCTTCAAGAGGATCAATCACAAATCCGAAATCCTGTTTTTTTTGACGAGCCATGCAAAAATTCCAAGTTTCTCAAAACAACATCCGACTGGACCTTTTTTTAAAAGGAGCCCTGAGGGCTTCTCGTAAACAAATGAAACATCTCATCGATGAAGGCAAGATTTATGTGAATGAGCGCAAAGTGATTATCGCTTCCTGGGAACTTCATCCAAAGGATATTGTTTCTATTCTGGAGCCCGCCGACCCTACTCCCCTCGCAGAAGTTGCAAAGAATTATTTTTTAAAGGTTCTTTTGGAAGATGAGGATTTGATCGTCGTGGAAAAAGAAGCGGGGATTCTGTGCGAAACCTCTGCTCAAGCGCTAAAACCTTCTCTTCCTGAAATTGTTCTCGCTTACCTGAAGCGGACTCATCCCCGCTGGACTCATCCCACCCTGATTCCCTTTCATCGTTTGGATCGCGACACTTCAGGCGTCATGGTTTATGGTAAAAAACAGGGAACCCTGCCTCTACTAGCCGATTTTAAAAGGCATCTGATTCATCGTCGTTATCAGGCCTTCGTCGAAGGCGCCCTTAAAAAAGAACAGGGGAGAATTGAAATCCCGCTTCTTAAAACTCCGCGAGCACGTGGGAAAAAAGTGGAAGTGGCCTTGAATGTGAGTGAAGGGAAAAAAGCGATTACTGATTTTCAAGTCTTGCAACGCTTTCCCAGACACACCTTGCTCGAATTAAATCTGCAAACCGGGCGTACACACCAAATTCGGACTCATCTGGCAGCCCTCGGTTATCCCATTGTGGGAGATTTTTTATACGGAGCCAAAGGACTTAAGTTAAAAGGAGGTCGCATTGCTTTGCATGCTTCTGAACTGGGCTTTACTCATCCGGTCACCGGTAAAAAAATAAAAATAAAATCTCCTCTCCCCAAAGAATTGCGCCAATGGATAGAGAGAGAGGCCTTAATCTGCAAGCAGCGAAGTTGAAATTTCGCGGGTGGTGTTGGAAACAATCATGACATCGCGTTGGGTGACTTCTGCCTCTCCCATTTTCACTTTTATATTATAAGTTCCGGTAGGGAGTGTTTTTGTTCGAGTCGGGTGAAAACTGCGAAGCATCTTCCCTTCAGCAGTATAAACTTCCACGACATCTTTGGAAGGATGGGGAGTCACCACTTTGAGATTTCCATAACCTGTCACCACGATATCGGTTCGCTCGGTCGGCTCAATCGTGATCCCGCGTTCCCACTCGGTATCCTGAAGTGCAACTTTCACAATATAATTTCCCACCGGCAACTTGATCAGTTCTCCCGATTTAAATTTTTGTTGAAAGGGTTGCAAAGAATTTGAGCCTATGACCTCACAAACATCTGTTTCAGGCAAAGGTGTTTTGACACTCAAACTCCCCTGTTTTCTCTCAGAAAGAGGAGCAACGGGATCCAGGGCATAAGTGATTTGGCTGAAAATCATGACCCACAAAATGAATAAAATTTTTATCCCCCTTCGGAGGACAAGCCTTGCCGGGTTAATTCCCCGTGGCTTGCCACGGTTTTGGGTCCAGGGCTTGCCCTGGGGTTCATACCATTGACTTTTCATATCTTTTTCACCTTGTCTTCTTTTTCAATTTTAAGATCTCCCGAGTTTTGAAAAGGACGCAGGGGAATTTTGGGAAGATAAACCAAATCCCCTCTTCTGATTTCTCCCAAATCCTGGTTTGAAGGGCTTTTGTTTTTATCCAAACGGGTGAGGTGCCACCTTCCTGCAGGCCCACAAACAAGAGCCTCTACTTTCCCATTTGTTTTCATTTGATTACTCACCACCCGATATAAATGGGTTTTTTCAGCTTTTTGAGAAAAAAGATCGGCTTCATTCAAATTCTTGGGCGAAAAAATCATGTAAGAATATTTCAAAAACTCATTTTTATTTTTTAAAATCCGGTCCAGGGCTTTCATAAACTCAGGCTCTTCCCAATCCGCATAAAAATGACACCAGTCCCGGGAAGTGGCTGCCAACATGGGACAAGGTTTTTGATGCAGGCAAGGTGAAAAAAGATAAAGCGATTTTTTTTCCAGAATAATATCCCGGATTTCTTGCAACTCGCGACTCGGCTTTTGAAGAGCAGGATCAATTAAAACCAAAAAGCCTTCTGAAGATAAATGCCTTTGATAAATTTTTTCCAAGAATCTGACTTTTTCTTCTCCTTTTGAATGTTTCCATTCATTCATAAAATGAGAGGCCACAATCAAATCATATTGTTCATTTTTAAGAAGGGTGTCGGGTTTGCCCCGGCGTAAATCAAAAGTTCGAGAATTCAGGGAAATGCGGATGGAATAACCTTTGCTCCTGAGAAATTTTGCCAACTCTTCGTGCAAGAAAAGGGCATCTTTAAGCACATGATAGTTTTGATCCAGGGATAAAATATCAATTTCCAGGCGTTCATTTTTCCCTTTTCCCAATTGAATGAGATAATCCACAAGAGCCAATGAAAAAGTGCCAGGCCCACAACCCAAATCCAGAATTTTCCATTTATTCTTTTTATAAAAAGAGGGGGGGAGTTTTTGCAAGACAGACTGGGCCTTTCCAAAATTGAGCGGTAAAAAATAAAAAAGATACCCTGCCCTTAATTTTTTATCATTGAGATAATTGGGGCTTAAATCTTCTCTCTCACTGGTGAAAAGTTCTGAAAGAGTTTTTGCTCCCTGGGAAAAAAATTTCAAATCCTGTGGAGTAAAATCCCTGTCGCGAAAAACTTCACGCCGGGTAGAAACATAAAAAGTTTCTTTGAGATAACGCTTCAGTAAGTTTTCGAGATGTTTGGGAAAAGTGATTTTTTGCATGGTAAAATTATATGTAAATAGGTTACGCAAGAGGACTCTTGTATCAGATTTTCAAATAGAGGTGCAATTTTTCTATTGATAAAAGCCTCAAATATGTTTTTTTATGCCTCATTTCTCATTTTTTTCTTGTCTTCTCTTCTCAGCCTCGCTAGAGAATCCTCTGACATTTTATTAACATAGCCATCTTTATCAACATTTCTTTAATCACACCTGTTTAAAAATGGAAAGGGGTAAAAGTCATGGAGAATAGGAGTCAAGAGGGTTTCATTGAAAAACATGAGCGACTCAACCAATTATTAAGACCCTTGGACATGGGAGTTGGAGCCGGAGTCAGTGTTCTCAAGAAGTTAAATGTCTACGATCCCCTTCGCCAAGGTATTTTTGAAGGGGCAAAAAAACTGGTCGGACTCAATCTTAAAAAACTTCACAAACTCAATGTTCAAGGCCTTGAAAACCTCCCCAAAACGGGAGGTGCCATTTTGGCCTCTAATCACCAAAGTTGGCTCGACGCCCAAGTGTTGGGAGTAGGAATTCCCAGAAAAGTTTGTTTTTTGGCAAAGTCTGAATTTGTGGATTGGCCTTTACTCCGTCATCTCATTGAACTCTCTGATTCTATTTTTATTCGTCGTGGAGGAGATGAAAAAGGCTTGGAAGAAGCCGTTCGGCGTTTGCGCAACGGAGAACTCATTTGTATTTTTCCTGAAAGCACCATCCCCGGGGAAGAAGATATTCCCCGCTCTGCCGTTGAAAAAGACACAGGACTTTTGAAAGGGAAAACCGGCGCTGTACGTCTGGCCATTAAAGCGGGAGTTCCCATTGTTCCGATAGGGCTTTCGGGCACAGGAAAAGCTTTTCCACCCGAGGCTTATCCCCGAATGGAAATTGCCCCCTTCCCCAAGCCACTGCCTGTCTCGATTAAAATAGGAAAGCCCATCCACTTTAATGGATCAGCAGGAAAAGAACTCTCCCGGGAAGAGTTAAGAGAAGATACCAAGAAAGTCATGAAGGCTATTTCGCATTTGGTAGATCACAGCCAAAACTATATTCCCATGGAAGTCCCCCTCAAAGATCTGCCTCGCTACAATAAAGTTGGGGTCTTGGTTTTACACGGTTTTACTTCCCATCTCAAAACAGTAGACGGCTTGAAACCTTATTTGGATAAGCATCACATCAAAAGTGTTTTTCCTGTTTTACGAGGTCATGGAACAAAGTTTAAAGATCTCGAAGGGGTCACTCATCGGGATTGGTACGCCGATGCTGAAAAAGCGCTTCTGACTTTATCCAAATCGGTAGACAAAGTCATCGTCGTGGGTCTTTCAATGGGAGGACTCGTGGCACTTGAACTCGCCACCAAGCATGCTCAAAAACTTGCCGGGCTTGTGGTAGTGGCTCCTGCCCTCAAATTTGCAGATCCGTTTTCTGTTTTAACTCCTCTCTTGAGCAAGGTGGTCCCCTATTGGCCGAGCCCCAATGCGTTTCACGACAAGAAGCTTTCCAAACTGAGTCAAAATTACAAATGGTTTCCCACCAGTGCTTTTGCCTCTCTTTATGAATATAGCCAAAAAATTGAGAAAGAACTTCCCAAGGTGAAAACACCCATTTTAATTCTACACTCCAAAAAAGATCAGGTGATTGCTCCCAAAACTGCCAATATCATTTATGAAAATGTGTCGTCTGAATACCGCGACATCAAATGGTTTTACAAATCGGGGCATGAAATGATGCAAGATTTGGAATCTAAAGAGGTCTTTGAGAGCATTATGAATTTTATTTCATCTTTTACCAAGCAGGCTGAGGTAAAAGAAAAAGGCGAGAAAAAAGCAGCAGCGAATTAAATGTAGGGGCACGTTGCAACGTGCCCCTACTCCTCCTCCAAATTAAACCTTAAAGAAATCTGGATGGATTTTGGATAATACGGAAAAGGTTCTGCACGTCTCAAGGTTGCCAAGGCTTCTTCATCTAAAATAGGGGATCCACTCGACTGCAGCAACTTCACTTCTGAGAGATTTCCATTGGGCATAATAACAAAACTCACGTGAACCACTCCTTCAATTTTTCTGAGTCGTGCAAGGGGAGGATATTTTTTTGCCTGCTCGATTTTATTTCGAATGTTAAGCAGTGTTTTATTTCCTCCAGGCTCGCCTCCTGCACTTGAAGCGCTATCTCCCTCCCCGTTTTTTAAAGAGGATTCTTTTATTGGAGCAGAAACCTGTTCTGCCTGCTCTGGAAGGGGAAGAGTCTTTTCTGTTTTTTGAACTGAAGGTTTTTTTTCTACGAGGGACTCCGTTTTTTTCTGCCCCTCTTCTTTCCCAATCCGGATATTTAATATCGAACGGCCTTCTCCCAATCCCGTTAAAAATTGATTTTTAAAAAACCATTTTTCTGTCCAGAAGATAAGAGCTCCCAACAAGCCAAGATGGATGAGAAAAGAAACCAGAATAGAAAAATTCCATCTTGGGTGGCGCATGAGATTTCTTATCTACCTTTCTATTTTTGGAATAAAAAATGGCCGCTGAGTTTTTTCGTGTTTCTCTACAAAAACGCCTACATTAAAAACACTCTTCAGAGTCGCCTCATCCATCACTTCTTCAGGGCTTCCCATTTTGACGCAGCGACCTTCTTTTAAAAGAAGAATTTTCTGGCAAGCTATGGCTGCAAAATTGAGGTCATGCACGACCATTACGATGGTCATTTTCTTTTCCTGATTGAGTTTTAAAAGAAGTTCGTAAATACGCATTTGGTGTTCCAAATCCAGATGAGTGGTCGGTTCATCCAAAAGAAGCAGTTGGGGATTTTGAGCCAAGGCTCTGGCAATCAGCACTCTTTCTTGTTCTCCTCCGGAGAGTTCTGTCACCGGCCGATGAGCAAACTGAAAAGAGTCTGTGAGTTCCATGGCCGCACGAGCCATTTTTTTATCCTCTTCACTTTCCCAAGCCATCGCCTTTAAATAAGGCCAACGTCCCATCAACACCACTTCAAAGGCCTCAAAGGGAAACAGGATATCAAACTCTTGTGGAACCATTCCCATTATTTTGGCTCTTTCTCGAGGAGGATAATCTTTCAAAGGCTTGCCCAACAACTTTATTTCTCCCCTCTGGGGTTTTAAAACCCCAGCCATCAAACGCAATAAAGTAGTCTTTCCGCTGCCATTGGGGCCTAGAATCCCCATAAAATCTCCGGAATGAAGATCCAAATCGATGTTTTGGATGACCGATCTTTCCCCGTAAGAAAATGTTGTTTGTTTTAATTGAAGGAGTGGATTCATCGCGTTTTTGCTCCCCGCTTGATCAAAAAGAAAAACAAAGGGGCTCCCACCAAAGCAGTAATGACTCCTACCGGCAGTTGAGTTTGAAAATTTTCAGACGAAAAGACCACGCGGGAAATCCAATCGGCAAGAATCAAAAAAGTGGCCCCGCTAATCGCCGCTGCTGGCAAAACTCTGCGGTGATCGGTTCCCAAAAAAATCCGGACCATGTGGGGAACTGCCAGCCCCACAAAACCCACCAAGCCTGCAACAGAAACGGTGGCTCCAATCATTAAAGAGGCCGAAAAGAAAACCCGTTTTCTGACGCTTTCGACATCTACTCCCAAAAAGCTGGCGCTTTCTTCTCCCAAGGTAATCAAATTCAGGGCAGAAGCATCGAAAAGTAAAATCAAAAATCCCAAAAAAACCAGCAAGGCGACAAAAGTGAGTCGTGCAGGTTCAATGGCTTCCAGTGAGCCCACCATTAAAAACCAAATGCGGTGCAGATCTTCCATGGAAACCAGGGCATTAATAAAAAGGATTAGTGAAAAGGTTGTCGTGTTAAAAAGAACCCCAATGAGCAATAGAGTGTGGGGATTTAGCCTTCCTTTTACTTGGGCCAAGAAATAAATAAAAAACATCGCTGCCAGGGCCGCCATGAAAGAAAGAAGTGGAACAAAGACAAAAGAAAGATGCAGCCCCACCGCCAAGACACTCCCCAAAGCAGCACCTCCGGAAACCCCCAAGATATAAGGATCTGCCAAAGGATTGCGAAGCAGGGATTGAAAAGCCACTCCGGCAACCGCCAAGGCCATCCCCACAACCCCTCCCAATAAAATCCGTGAAAGGCGTATCTCCAAAAGAATGGTGTGCGATAAAGAATGTGAATCGCGCAGAGCGGTGAGTAAAGAAAGTTGTTCTGTTCCCGTGGAAAGTGCGAGCCAAAAAACAAAAATTAACAAAAAAATGAGGAATAAAAATTTCATAAATTTTTATAAGCATATCCGGAAACTCTGCTTCTGGAACGGCATCAGATGAATCAAGTACCTTACTGCTTCTAATATTCTTGATTCATCTGGCTTTCCAAATGGCGGCAGTGGAGCCATTTGGAAAAAAGTGGAAGAAACAGAGTTTCCGGATATGCCCTTATTTGTAAATCACACTCAACAGCTTTTCTAGTTCTTCTGCCAAGCGGGGACCCGCTCTCACTTTGGAGAAATCCAGAAAGAAAATCCGATGATTTTGAACGGCGGGGAGATCTGAAAATTTTCTCCACCATTTCAACATTCTTTTTTGCTGGTTTTCTGACATCTCCGTCCCCATCGAAAAATCCAGAATCAAATCCGGTTTTTTTTGTAAAAGCATCTCCAAAGAATAAGTGGGATATCGAAGACGACTCTCGGAGGCCAGATTGATGACGCCCAGATAAGGCGCCATCTCATTCAAAAGGTTTTGGCTCCCGGCCACAATCAAAGGCTCATGCCCCACAACAAAAAGTGCATGAGGAGGCCCTCCTTTATAAGAACGAGAAATCCCCTCTGCCTTTTTTTTCAGGAAGGCCAGATGATCCTCCAAATTCCCGACCAGTTTTTGTGCCGCTTCTCCCCGATTTAATTTTTCTCCCAGTTCTAAAATTGTTTTTCGAAGATGAGAAAAAGTATCTGATTCATAAGTAAGAACGGGATAGCCCTTGTGTATTAAAAACTCAATTTCCCTTCTTGAACTATTTTCCTGAGAAGTAATAATCAAATCCGGATTTTTTGCGATCAGCTTTTCAAGGTTGGGTTGAATATAGTCTGCCACTTTATCAATCATTTTTGTCTGGGGAGGAAAATCACAATAAGTGGTCACCCCCACAATTTTATCTCCCACTCCCAAGGCAAAAAGTATTTCAGTAAGATTGGGCTTTAAAGAGATAATCCGCTCATAGGCATTGACGCGACAGGGAAAAATAAACAGGGGGATGAAAATAAAAATTTTAAGCGGTAGAAACAATCTTTGATGAATTTTCGAAAAGCCCGGCATGAGTTCCCATCTCTTCCATCCAACATTCAAAAAGTTTTTCCAGTTGATCCAGGTAAGGCTCCATGCCGCGCACTTCCCGGTGAGCACTTTGGGCCACCTGTTTCTTGAAAGCATGACATCTTTTTCGGAGAATACGAATTTCCGCCACATAATCTGTTGTTTTCAGGTTTTTCCCGTAAAGAGAATCCCGGTCCAAATAAATCTGATTAAACTGAATATAATTTTCTATAATTTTTCTGCGAGAATCCTGTTTGGGTAAAAGAGCCATTGCATTTTGAAAACTTTCCTGGGCCGCCTGATAATGGCTTTGCCCCAAATAAACCCGCCCGAGAAGATAATGAGCCCAACCATGATGGCGTTGCCATTTTAAAAATCGATCCACTTCGGAAAAAGCTTCGTCTATTCTACCCAAGCTGATTAAAATTTCAGTGCGGAGCAAGGAGCGCTCTGCATCTTTGCGCAGACGAAGGGATAAATCCAAAAAACGCAGCGCCCCCAAAGGCTGCCCCACTTCCAACAATCGCACACTCACTTCTCCCAAATAACGGGCCACCTGGGGTTCCCGGGTTTCAGAATGGAAAAGAACTTCCTTCGACACATCAGAGGCCATCGCCGGTTTTACAAAACTAACGCCTCGGAGATGTCGCGGCAAAAGGCCTTGGAGAGTAACGAGTTCAGCAGGATCCAATCCGCGAATTTTAAGCTCTACACATTTTTTCTGTCGTTCTGAAAAAAGAAAAATAGAACTCACAAGATCCTCTTTGAATGAAAACGATTGGGTAAGAGAATTCTTGTGCCACAAGATTTTTCAAATCGCAAGTTTTCTTCCTGAAAACGCTTCCTTAATACGTCCTGATCGCGGCAACCGTGCCGGGGTTATCCGTCAACACAAACAAGTCAGGGCCCACAAAATCTGTCCCTGGAGTCCCCGGTCTTAAAACTCCTGGCCCAGCTCCAGTCACTGTTTGCGAAGGAGTGCCTGGAAAAGAAAGATCCACCGAATCAGATAATAACGTGGGCCTTGCAGCGGTAAGATCCACTGCATACACGGAATTGTGGTTATAACTCATGGGAAAAATCCCACCGCCGTCACGCCCCATCACCACATCCTGAATAAAATCGGTTTCGTTGAGCTTACTGGTAATCACAATGGGATTAGATTCCCCTCTCACCAAGGATAAAGGATTCAGCCTGATCTGTAAGACATACCCTCCCGTCGCACTTCCGATATAAGCATTTTTCTCATCGGGAGTAAGAGCCCAAGCACGATAAGCAGGAGCTGTCATGTCGAGATCCAAAGTTTCAAGAATTCTCCCCGTCGAAGGATTTAAGACATCGACGGCTCCGGGACTCAAAGGCGCCTGGCTTCTTCCCTGGATACGAGTCGCACCCGTCGAGGTCACCAAAAGTGTGCCGTTAGAAAGTGGTGTTAAACCTGTCGCATTAAAACCGGAGGTAGCGGTGTAAGAAACAGGATTCGCTCTTAAAGAGGTGGAGAAAATATCGTAAAACCGGACAAGTCCCTGCACCCAATGCTGATCCCCCACAATATTTGAAAAACTAATAATGAGCCTGGATCCTACAACCGCAATATCTGCAGGCAGGGTGGGTGTAAACGATCCTGAAATATTTGCCAAAGCTCTTCCATTGGCATCCACTTGAGCCAAGGGAGAAGTCAAAAACAAAGCATCCGTAAGTCTGAGGGTAGAATAAATCACACTCGATTTAGGATTAAAATAAATCACAGAACCCAAGCCTGAGTTAGGATCGGAGCTTAACAAGAAAGCATGGGCAGAATCTTTTACAAAAAGACTTTTGGGAATTCCCAAACCTCCCGGCAAAGAAAGAAGTCCTTTATAAGAAGTGGAGACTTTTAACCCCGTTTTTGTAATGTCCACTGCCAAAACAGCCCCTGGATTGGTAAGCGTAATAAAAAGAACATCTTTCAGATCCGTTTGATTCACGATATCGATATCAGCGGGGAATAAACCCCCCAGATTTAAAGCCTGAGTTGTTACACTTCCAAATTTTGGGGTGGGGCTTACATCCCCCACCGGACCTTCTGCAAAAGGATTGGGGTCGGCAGTGGAGATTCCTCCTCCACAGTAAGGGAGGGACAAAAGTCCCCACATTAAAAAAACGAATGGCATCCACTTTTTATATTTCACGAAAGCTCCTTTTTAAAAAACTCTTAAAATATTTCCACCCACGGCAACGCGCAGTTCATCGCCCACCCATAAAACTTGGGTAATGGCGCGCGTATCTCCCAAGTTTTCGTCAACGACCAACTGGGAGACCAAAGACCGATCTTGCAGATCCACCACATAGACACGGCCATCATTATAGTTCCCGGCCGCAAAATAGCGCCCACTGGGGCTTATCGAAAGATCAGAGAAAAAGGCCAACATTTTCCCGTCGTTTGCTCTTCTTTGAAAAATAACGGGAAGAGGAATATGGGTCACGGCTCCCGTTTGAAGATCTACATCCAAAATATGTCCGCTATTATCTCCCGTGGGGAGCAAGGCCCGTTTTCCATCTGGAGTCACGGCGACTTCTCCATTAATCCCTGCCCCTACTGTTCCCAGTGAATAAGTCCTGGCCGGTTCCAAAGTACTCGTATCTGAAACATCAAATAAATCCAGGCGGCTTTCGGTAATCAGGTTCTGCTGAGAGTCAAAGGCACCCGTGCAAACGATCACCAGATAAGTTTTCCCGTCTTTCCTGATTTTTCCTGCATCGGTTGGGTTGTAACCTGAGCTGCGCAGCACTCGGTATTGCTGTGTCTCCAAGTCACTATAAAGAGGAATAAGCCCTTGAACATAATCCAGATGCTCAAAATTAAAATTCGCGGTGGCCACGCCCACATGGCCTTCTACTTCTTCCAAACCTTTTGGATAGCTCAGTTGTACCTCTGTAGTCACGGGCCTTCCTGTTGAAGAAGGCAAGGTGGGAAGTGCCCGGGGAAAAATCCAATGTTCTTCCATTTGTTGCTCAGGATCAATCACGGTAAGCCCGGACAGTTCAGGAGTAGAGACCGCAATTTTACCGGAAGAAAAGCGCAACACTTGTTCTCCCGATTGAGCCAAACCTGGGATAAATTGCGCCACTCCTTTTGCAAGGGGATCCCAACTAAAAAGACCTATTTTCTGATTAAAGTCGGAGCAAAGCCCCAAGCCTTTGACGCGAGTATCTAAATCAATATCTGAAATATAAGCTCCCTCTCCACAAGGAGACTGCGTCAAAATTTCTTTGGAAGGATTGTGAGAAGGATTTTCTACAGGCGGAGGAGCTGTTCTTTCATCTGTATTTTCTTTATCCCCTACTCGTCCAAGGCTATCTTCCCCACAGGCTGCAGCAGCCAGAAATACCAAAGGCGACCACACACGAGAAGTCCGTGATACAACAGGTGCCCAAACACGAGCTGTTGAAATTACAAAACGCGCTGCCAAGGGAATAAGAGTCGGAGCCGCAATTGCCAACACCAGCGCCCCTGCCCCAAGAGCCACAAGGCCCCAATGGATATTGAAAGACGGCTGAAAATTAGAAATAGAAGGAGAAGTTTGACGCAATAAAATAGAGGGGGAAGAAGATAAAGAATCTAACTTGAGTTGACAAAACTCGTCTGTCATTGCGAGGCCGACAGGCCGTGGCAATCTCCCGAGTGCATCCGGGAGATCGCCGCGCTTCGCTCGCGATGACATTTCCATCCAACTCATCGAATGAGGATTAAAAATAAATTGAGTTATATGAATCGGCCACACCATAAAAAATCTCCTTATTTTATTATTGATGTACAATTGAGATGGCGTCTAAATCAAAGCCATCCGTACTCCGAGCGGGATCACTCTTATCCCGAAGACGAATATATAAAACCCACTCCAAATTCACCTGCGTCAAATCAAAAGCATCTCCTCCTGCTTGCGCAGGATTCGTTGCGTCAATGGGGTTCAGATCTGCATTGGCAAAAACAGGCTGAACCCCTGCGCAACCGGGATAAAGCCCCAAACGATTGTTTGAATCACAGGGAAAAGCGACAAAATGAACTCCATCCTGACTGACAGCCACTTCGGCAGGTTCCATGTAAGAAATCGTTGCCCCAAAAGGATAAAAAGCATTTTCAAACACAATAAAATCCGGCCCATTTCCATTGAGAATGGGAGTGTCTGATTTTAAAATAATCTCTCCCCCGAGCCCTAAAGACAAGGTATCCAGACTTCCCAGTCTTCTTCCTGCTCCCTTGGGAGGCCCTAAAACAATTCGGGGAAGAGAAGCGCTGCCATTGCCTCCACTGACACCCGGTTGAAAGGAAATCATTTGATCGATATAAGGATCAGAAACGCTAGGAGCTGGCCTCTCGGGGACTGAAGATCCTCCTGCAGGCGCAGTGGAAAAAGCTCTCTCCACTTCCACCCGGATATAAGCCGCTTTACCCTCCCCGGTAATCGCTCCAATAAAAAAAACTCCGGGGGCTTTTAGATGCAACTCACCCTCATTCTCAAAAGCACCGCTACGAGGGATCTCGGACCACCAAGTGACAGGCCCACGGACCGCTTCGCCCTTTGCTTCGAGCTCTACGACATCTCCCTCATGGTGATCTCTTAAAAAGAATAAAGGTTCTGATTCTCCCTTACGATAAATTTGAATGGCTTCTTCTGAAGAATTTTTTGACGCAGTTCCGCAGGCTGCTCCTAAAAAAATAAAAATCAGGAAAAGAAAGGAGGTTTTTTTTGACGCACTCATATTTTCGCTCCAAAGCTTCCGAAAATGGAACGACGCGGCAAAGGAAAACCCCGGGCATCGACCATTTGCACATTGTTGACGTCTTTTAATTCCAGGCCAAAATAATAATGTTTGAAAATTTTCAGGGTTCCTCCCACATCCACCTGTGCCCGCTGATTGATGAAGGTCGTGTTCGGGAGGTCAATAGGCATTTTATCAATGTATTGAAGTGTGGCATAAAGGGATCCCCATTTATTTTTAAGAGAGACTTTGGCATTGACCTTGTATTTGGGTCGCCCGGGAAGTTGATTTCCACTATTCAGAAGATGGGCATCGAGAAGTGTGAAGTTGGCATCCAAGTCCAAATGAGACCAGGGAGAGAGAAATGTTGAAAATTCTATCCCCTGTCCATTGACGCGCTCGGTATTAATGGGAGCAATCGTAAAGGGAGTAATCGGCAAAAAGATAATGGAGTTATCAATCCGATTTAAAAAATACCCGATCTCTTCCCGGCCAAAACGATGGCGAAAAACAAAGCCTATATCGAAATCAATGGCTTCCTCAGGAATCAGGTCAGGGTTTCCCCGAATAATCCCTTCATTGGGGAAAAACAACTCATTGAAGTTGGGATAGCGGAAAGCGTTATCTACATTGGATTTAAAGGTCAGCCAAGAAAGAGGATTGGCTAAAATTCCCAAATGTAGTGCATAACGTGATCCAAAATCATTCGTGTTTTCAAAACGGGCTGAAGGGTTGAGTTGCAGCCTTCCTTCCCAAAATGAAAGCTCATCCGAAAAATAAAGTCCATTGGTGGTTCGATCATGAGAGCCTGTGGAAGGTCCATTGGGAACAAGATTTTGCTCGTTAAAAATATCTTCTTGAAGGGTGTAACTGAATTTTAAATTTTGCGACACAGGCCCTGTTTTGAGAGGATAACTCCAAGCCATATAGGCACCAAAAGTATAATTAAAATATCGCACATCAATGGGGCTAATAATGAGGGGAGTAGGGTCTGAGAAGTGGCTGTATTCATAATTTAAAAAAGATTGTGCCCGAAGATTCAAGTCTTTTACGGCGACTGATTTTACTTCTACATTAAAAGTGCTGTAGTTTTTCGCCACATTTTCTTCTGCCCGGGGAGGATTGTCGGGAGCCCTTAAAATCTGCCCTTCTTCTGTGGGAGTCACTCCCCGATGCGTACCAAACCAATCGCTCATTAAATTAAAATGGACTCTGGCACTGGGATCCCCCTCGATCTTGAGCATTCCATTTTCGCTGAAAAAGGCGTTATTTTCCCGGGTGTACTCGACACCTCCTCCCACATTTACTCCGCCAATATTGACGGGCGTAGAAATAAAAGTGAAATCGCCCTCACTCTGGGAATGTGTGTAATCCAGCAGAATGGAGAACTTTTCGAATTGACGCGAATACCCACCGGTTGCTTTAAAAGTACCAAAAGAGCCTCCACTTAAGGCAATGTCTGCATTTTGTTTTTTCTTTGTTTTTTTAGTGATGATATTGATGGCTCCGCCAATCGCGTCTGAACCAAATTGGGCCGAAGCGCCACCCCGAATAATTTCAATGCGATCAATGGTGTCCAAGGGAATAGTCGAAAAATCGACAGAACTTCCTTGCGCAGTATTGAGCTTCATCCCATCGATAAACACAGTGACTTGTTCAGAAGTGCTGCCACGAATCGTAATATTACTCAGCTGGCCCAAGCCTCCAAATTGCTGAACATTGATTCCAGGTTGCTGAGAAAGAAGTTCGGTAAGGCTTTTTAACTGGTTCTCAAAAGGTTTTGGATTAATCACGCTGACAAATGCAGAGGATTTCTCGGCAGAGCCGGGTTCTGCCGGAGCTTGAACCGTGATCTCTCCGAGATTTGCGGGTTCTTCTGCCCAGAGAATGGCCACAAAGAGTCGGGTAGATCCCGTCACTAAAACGGCATAGGGATTGAACAATAAAAAAGCCGCAAAAGACGCGGCCATGGTAAAACGTTTCATACCAGCGCTCTTTCCTCGAAGAGTTGTTTTGATAAATTAGACCTCTTGCATAACCGTTATGAGCGGGCCAAGTGCAAGGCGGGTGAGGAGAAAAACCGCAGTCCGCCAATAAGTCGTGGCGGATGAGGATTTTTCGACGAACCCAACGCAGCAATTGGCCTGCGCAGTAGGTTATGCAAGAGGTCTATCGCCAAATGGGCCAGGTCTCCTGACTTGAGGCTAAATTAAATCCCCTCGCCTTCCCATCCCGACTTCCATCGAGACAGTGACTCACGGGAATTCATTGCACCTCTTACAGTGGCGGGACCGTCGCAGATTTTCACTGCGTTCCCTTAAAACCCATTCAGTTACAATCTATTTTAAAGAACAAGAGGGGACTAACAGGGGCTTCGAGAAGCGTCAATGTTATTTTCTTCTCTCCACGACATATTCCGCGAGTTCCAGAAGAGAATTTTTGAAGGGGCTTTCCGGGTAAGGAGCCAAGTCCCCTTTTGCTTTTTGAATAAATTCAGAGGCTTTTTCTAGCGTATATTTAATGCCTTGATACCGATCAATAATAGAAAGTACTTTATTTAATTCTTCTTCTCCCGCTGACACATTTTGAAGAGTATGACGAATCAAATTTTTTTCTTCTGCACTACAAGAACGCATGGCATGAATCAGGGGAAGTGTCAGTTTGCCTTCTTTTAAATCCGTTCCCACCCGCTTTCCCATTTCTGCATCGGATGAAACATAATCCAAGGCATCGTCTGCCAACTGAAAGGCCATCCCGATATGCAGACCATAATTTTTGAGACGCTCTTGATCCGCTTCAGAAGCACGTCCCAAAAGAGCTCCTACATGAGTTGCTGCTGCAAATAATCGCGCTGTTTTAAATTGAATAATTTCCAAATAAGCTTCTTCGGTGAGTTCTATATCATCTGATTTTACAATTTCCAAAATTTCGCCTTCTGTCGTGTCGGCTGTTGCTTGAGTCATCACTTCCAACACCTTAAAGTCGCCATCTTCTGAAATAATAGACGAGGCTTTGCAATAAAGATAATCGCCCGCGAGTACACTTCCTTTATTTCCCCACAAGGCATTGGAAGAGGCTTTGCCGCGACGAAGGGTGGCATTATCAATCACGTCATCGTGCAACAAGGTGGCCGTGTGAATAAATTCAAAAGCACAACCCAGTTTAATGGCGCGATCTCCCTGATATCCAAAAAGGCGAGAAGCCAACATACAAAGAATGGGCCTGAGACGTTTTCCTCCAGAATGAATAATATGAGAGGTCACTTGGGTGACCATTTCTACAGGAGAATACACCAAGGCATGCAGGGTGTGTTCGACCTTTTCAAGATCTTTGCGGATAGGATAACAAATGGTCTCAACAGAAGTGCGCGACATCTTTCATGCGATAACCCGTTGCAAAATTCATTGTCAAAGTAATTTTTGCTTACAAGCACATTCGGATGTGCCCTTACGTATTGTTTGTAGAAAAATCATAAAGAGAAGTGGAAGCTTCCAAGGTGTGTTCTTCCTTCTTACCCATGGCACAATTCCCCTCAAACACAGCCCCTTCTTCTACAACAAGGGCATTCGTCACAATATTTGCTTTCACAAAAGCAGGGGGAAGCATTTCAATTTTATGCTTTGCCTGAATATTTCCATGAACCTGTCCACTGATTAAAACAGTATCAATTTCAATTTTCCCTTCGATTTCTGCTCCTTCTCCAATCACAAGAGTTCCTTCTGAGAAAATTTCTCCCTTGAATTTTCCATTAATTTGTACACTCCCTTCAAAAGTGAGCTTTCCTTCAAACTGACATCCGCGATCAAGAAGGGTTGTAGGATTTTCATCTACTACTTTCAAATTACGTTCTTTCTCTCCAAACATAGAACCTCCAAAGGTTTTAAAACATTCATATTGAGCAAAACACTAACCCATGATCGCATTGAAAATACGGTCTAAATCTTCTTGCGAATAATAATCAATCACTACTTTTCCTTTTAAGCCACGCGCTTTAATTTTCACTTTTGTGCCTAAAACTTTTGTCATTTCATTTTCAATAAAAGAAATTTGTGGATCTACCTGTTTGGTTCTCACCACTTCTTCCACTTGAATGCCTTCTCGTAATTCTCTGACCCATTTTTCTATCTCTCTTACCGAAAGCTCTTCCTGCATGGCTCTGCGGGCTAACTTTAATTGCATTTCTTCCTCTTCAATTCCCAAAAGGGCTCGTGCGTGACCCATCGAAAGGCGCCCCTCTATAATATCTCCACGAATTTCTTCTGGTAAATTTAAAAGCCGAATGGAATTTGTAATGGTAGAACGGTCTTTTCCTACTCGCACTGAACATTGTTCTTGAGTATAGCTATAACGATCGATGAGTTGTTTATAGGCCAGGGCTTCTTCAATGGGATTTAAGTCCTGTCGTTGAATATTCTCAATCAAAGCTAGTTCTAAGTTTTGATCCGAAGAAGTATTTGAAATCACCACCGGCACTTTTTGAAGGCCTGCTATTTTCGAAGCTTTTAATCTTCTTTCTCCTGCAATGAGTTCAAATTGACCTCCATCTAACTTTCTCACAATCAGAGGTTGGATCACTCCATTTTCTCGAATAGAGTCTGCAAGCTCTTCTAATCCTCCTTTATCAAAAAGTTTTCTGGGTTGATCACGATTAGAAATAATATTTTCTATCGAACATAAAAAATAAGGTGATTCTTCAATATCCTTTTTTTCTACTATCGAAGGGATGAGAGAAGCCAATCCACGACCCAAAGCTTTTTGCTGATACATTAAGTCCTCCTAAAAACTGAATTGATATTAAATTTGTTACCCAACCATCACATTTTGTACAGATTCTAAATTTTGTGCACTTTTTAAGTCTTTATATTTTTCTAATAACTCCGCTGCCAAATCTAAATAAGAAACAGACCCTTTTGAACGAATATCATAAAGAAGAATAGGTTTTCCGTGTGAAGGGCTTTCACTTAACTTTACATTTCTGGGAACTAGCGACTTGAATACTTTATTAGGGAAATGCTGTTTAATTTCCTGAACCACCTGATGAGAGAGATTGTTTCGTGCATCAAACATCGTCAATAATATCCCTTCAATCTCTAATCGTTGGTTCAAATTATCTTTAATCAGTTGAATTGTTTTTAAAAGCTCGCTTAAACCTTCCAAGGCATAGTACTCGCATTGCACGGGAACAATCACAGAATCTGCAGCTGTCAATGCATTGACAGTTAATAAATTTAGGGAAGGAGGGCAATCAATAATCACAAACTCATATTGACCCAAAATAGAGCGAATCGCATTTTTTAATTTATATTCTCTTGAAAAGGCACTTACTAATTCTAAATCTGCAGCGACAAGGTCAGCATTTGAAGGTACCACATTTAAAAAGTCTAGTGCCGTGGGAACAATAACCTCTGCAATAGAAACCTCTCCCAACAAAACATGATAAATACTTTTACTATATTGTTGTTTGGCCAACCCCAAACCGCTACACGCATTTCCTTGAGGATCAAGGTCAATCAAAAGTGTAGACCTCTCCGCTGCTGCAAGAGATGCTGCCAAATTGACTGCCGTTGTGGTTTTTCCAACACCACCTTTTTGATTAGATATAGATATGATACGCACCACTGACCCCTTTATCTGTGTGTGCGTTGATTTTTAGCTTAAAAAAGCTTTAATCAATTATATTAAAAATTGCAATAAGAAATTATAATTTGTCATTTTTTAAAACAATAATTTTTCTTTTTAAATTAGAAAAGGGGAGTGAATAAGAACATTCTTCTATCTTTTCTTTTTCGCCTTCTAAAAAAAACTCATCGCTTGTCATTGCCAAATAAATTCCGTCTTTCTTAAGACATTTTTTTGCTAAAGGAAAAAGATGATCGACAGAAGCAGTGGCACGTGAAACGACGGCCTCAAACCTAGACTCAAGGCCTAACAGCTTAATATTTTTTATAGTTAAAAACTCTGTTAAAATTTCTGCTCCAGTAATTTTAAGCTCTCTTATAACTGTTGCTAAAAAAGCTGTTTTTTTTCGATCTACTTCAATGAACGTAAAATTCAAACAGGAGAAATAAATTTTAAGAACGAGGCCTGGGAAACCCGCTCCAGAACCAATATCCAAAACCTTTCCTTTTATTTTCACCATCAATGGCACAAGAGCCAAGGAGTCTATAAAATTTTTCTCCAAAGACTCTTTGGCTGTTTTGTGCCCCGTTAAATTTATTCTCCTATTCCATTTCAATAACAATTCATTAAATAAAAAGAGTTGTTCCTTTACAAAATCTTGACAGGGTTCAAGCCCCATACAAACAAGAGCCTGATCTAGAGTTTCAATAAATTCTCTTCTATTCATAGAAATTACTAATGATTGGAGAAGTGGTGGGTTTTTAAAAAATAAGGATCGCTCAAACAGCTTAAGGCACTTTCAGGGCACGCTGACCAGTTACAGACTTTTTTAAATAAACTAATAAAACAGAAATAGCAGCGGGAGTTATTCCAGAAATTCTGGAAGCCTGACCTAAAGAATAGGGTCGAATTCTTTCCAGCTTTTCCTTTACTTCTTTTGAAAGGCCAGAGAACGAATGATAATCTATTTCCTGTGGGATAAAATACTTGTCTAAAGCATTAAAACGCCCCACAAACTCTTCTTGTCTTTTGATATATCCTTCATACTTTATTTCTATCTCCACCTGTTCAGATTCTTTAAAAGAATACTCGCTTAACAAATCCTTATATTGCGGGAGAAGAAGATGCAATTCGTCAAAATTCATTTCGGGCCTTTTGAGCAGCTCTTCTATATTTATAGGCTTTTTGATAGTAGAGAAACCTCTTGAGTGAAGATAATTGTTTATTTCTTGTGTAGGATAAATTTTAGAAGTCTTCAAAAACTGTGTTAACTTTTCTATTTTTTGTTTTTTACTTTGATAAAGAGACCAATCGTGGTCATTTACTAAGCCAATTTTTCTTCCTAAATCTCTTAATCTAAGATCTGCATTATCTTCTCTGAGCAACAAACGATGCTCTGCCCGAGAAGTAAACATTCTATAAGGCTCTTGGGCTCCTTTGGTGACAAGGTCATCAATCAAAACACCGATATAACCTTTTGAGCGATCAATAATGATGGGGTCTTGACCCCTCAGTTTTTGAACGGCATTGATCCCGGCCATAATCCCCTGGCTTGCAGCTTCTTCATATCCTGAAGTCCCATTAATTTGACCGGCGAAAAACAAACCCCTGATGACTTTTGTCTCCAGTGAAGGGTAGAGCTGGGTGGGTGGTAAACAATCATATTCAATTGCATAACCAGGGCGTACCATTTCTGCTTTTTCGAGACCTGGAATTTTTTTTAAAACCTCTAACTGAATATCAATGGGGAGAGAAGTCGCCAGGCCATTCACATAAACCTCATGGGTACTCCAACCCTCAGGCTCTAAAAACAATTGGTGGTGACTTTTATCCCCAAATCTAAAAACTTTGTCTTCTATAGAAGGACAATAACGAGGGCCAATACTTTTAATGGTCCCATTATACAAAGGCGAGCGAGCAATTCCTTTTTTAATGACGGAGTGAGCCTCCTCATTTGTATAGGTAATATAACAAGGGAGCTGAGCTTGCTCTATTTTAGTATCTGAGAAGGAAAATTTTTGGGGAGGATTATCTCCATGCTGTTTTTCTAAAATGGAAAAATTAATAGTTCTTGAATCTAAACGAGGTGGAGTCCCTGTTTTCATACGAGAAATCTCAAAGCCCAACTTATTTAAAGTGCCAGAAAGACCCAAAGAAGCGGCGTCTCCCGCCCTTCCACCTCCCATTTTTTTATCTCCATAATGCATCAAGCCATTCATAAAAGTTCCAGTAGTTAAAACAAGAACTTTGGTTTCATAAAAAACTCCAAAATGACTCAAAACACCCCTAATCTCTCCTTTTTCTACAATCAAGTCCTCTACAAAAGACTGCTTGATATGCAAACGCTCTGTCGTTTCTAAAATCCGCCTTAATTTTATTTTGTATTGCAATTTATCACACTGAGCTCTACTTGCTTGAACTGCAGGGCCCTTTTTAGTGTTCAGTTTTCTAAATTGAATCCCAGAAGCATCTGTCACTTTTCCCATTTCACCACCCAGAGCATCTATCTCTTTTACCAAATGCCCTTTCCCAACTCCTCCAATAGCCGGGTTACAACTCATCTGAGCAATATTATCTACATTTGAAGTCAAAAGAAGAGTTTCATGGCCCAGTCGAGCCAAAACCAAAGCAGCCTCACAACCTGCATGCCCGCCTCCGACAACAATCGCATCATATTTTCGATCGCTATAAATCACTTTATCCCTTTATTTAAAAAAACTTCACGTGAAACGCACTACTAATTATACTTAATTAATAATAATTAAACTTAATTTATATTAAATTAAATGCTACGGCTTTACTTTTTGGGTTTCTGGCTCATCGCCCCTATGATCCAAAAGGGGCTTTTCATTTCGGCCTTCCTCTGGCTGCTTGGCTTTATCTTCTGGTTTTTTAGCTATAAAGGCCCCCTTAATGGAAGAACCCGCTTTTTTAAAAGCATCTCCCACTTTGGCAAAACCACTTTTAATACTCTCTCCTGCTGTTTTAAAAGCTCGTCCAACTGTGTAGACACCCCCTTTTTGCTGAGGTTCTGAACTTACCTGTTCTCGCGTCTCTGCAGAAGAAGTTGCTTGAAGGTTTTTCTCTTCCACCTTCGCTTCTCCTGCAAAAGAAGAAAGGGAGAACAAAAAACCTGCAAGAAAAACCCAAAACATTCCTATCCGTAAATTTTTTCTGGGCAAATACATTCTCATAAGAGCCTCCTTTAGGGCACATCCGGAAACTCTGTTTCTGGAACGGCATCAGATGAATCAAGCACCTTACTGCTTCTCACATCCTTGATTCATCTGGCTTTCCATCCGCCTAAGGCGGATGGAAAAAAGTGGAAGAAATAGAGTTTCCGGATGTGCCATTTATATGGTTTTTAAATAAATACAGCGACAAAACCAGAAAACCAACAATATTTTTATACAATTTATTTTCCAATACAAAATCTGCCAAAGATATTTTCCAGGATATTTTCGTGGGTCATCTCTCCCATGATTTCTCCCAAATAATGAGCTGCCGCTAAAATGCCGGCCGCCACAAATTCTGGGGAATGCTTTTGCAAAAGCCCATTTAATGACGCAGTTAATGACGCGCGTCCACTTTCAAGGGCCTCTTTATGACGCAGTTGATTTATCCATGCATATTGGGTGTTTTCCCAAGATTTTATCCCAAATAATTGGGGGATATATTTTTCTAAATCTCCCACGCAATGCCCTGTTTTAGAGGATATACGCAATGGAGGACGAGAACAATAACTGACCAACGCTTCTTCCCGCCATTGGGGACTTAAATCTGTTTTATTCAAAATAAAAAGAGAGTTTTTTTTTGACGCAAGACTCGCTATTTCATAATCTTCTTTTTGCAAAGGAGTTGAGAGATCAAAAAGGGCCAATACAAGATCTGCCCGATCTAACCAACGATGAGAACGAGCAATGCCTTCTTGTTCTATCGTTTCTTTGGCTTCCCGAATTCCTGCGGTATCTACCAAACGAACAGAAACTCCTCCCAACTGAATATTTTTTTCGATCGCATCGCGAGTCGTGCCGGGTTGTTCATGAACAATAGCCGCGTCTTCTTTGACCAATTGATTTAAAAGACTACTTTTGCCCACATTAGGCTTGCCTATCAAAACAACGACCAGCCCTTCGCGAATCATGCGTCCCATCTCATAGTCTGATAGCCATTGATTGATCTGCCCAATGGAAGACTCCATCAATTGAACCAAGGCGGGAGGGGGTTCAGGATCAATTTCTTCCTCCGGGAAATCAATCGCCGCCTCGAGGTGAACCAAAGCTTCCAACAAATCATTCTTAAGTTTCAAAACGGGTTTGGAAAGTTCGCCTTGCCACTGGGCTTGAGCTAATTTCAAAGCCTGCTCAGAGTGTGCGGCAATCATATCTGCGATGGCTTCTGCTTGAGTCAGATCCATTTTACCGTTCAAAAAAGCTCTTTGACTAAATTCTCCTGCCTGGGCAGACCGAGCCCCCAAGTTACAAATTGCTTTTAAAATTTTGCGCGCAATAAGAGGTCCCCCGTGAATATGAAACTCAACCACTTCTTCTCCTGTAAAAGAATGGGGAGCCTTCATCCATACGGCCAAACCTTCGTCTAATAAGACTCCATTCCCCTCCACAAGAGACCCATAATACAAGCGGTGAGAATCCCAGTTTTTAAGAGAGGACTTTCTTTGAAAAAGTTGTTTCAAAATTTGAGGAGACAAGGGGCCACTCATCCGAATCATGGCAACGCCTCCTTCTCCAGGAGGAGTTGCTAAAGCCACAATGGTCTCTGGAGAATCTTCCATAAAACTTTAATAAGAACTCATGCGGGTTTGAATCGCTTTTTAAGAAGGTCGGCCAGGCTCAAGTCATGTTGATGAGTATATTGTTGAATCACTGTCATCAAGGTGTTTACAAAAATATAGATCACGAGTCCCGAAGGAAGAAAAAGCATAAAAGCAGAAAACATGATGGGCATAAAAAGCATCATTTTAGCTTGAGCAGGATCTTGATAAGTAGAAGGGGTCATTTTTTGTTGAAGCACCATAAAAACACCCAACAAAACCGGTGATATAAAATAAGGATCGGGGGCCGACAAATCCTTATAAAACCAAAAAAACGGGGCATGATAAAGTTCAATGGCATTATAAAGAACCTTGTACAAGGCAATATAAACCGGCATTTGAAGCAACATGGGCAAACAGCCTCCCATCGGATTCACCTTATGCGTCTTAAAAAGGTTCATCATTTCAACATTAAGCCGTTCTTTGTCATTTTTATATTTTTCGCGAATTTCCACCAGTTTGGGTTGTAGCTTTTGCATGGCCTTCATGGATTCCAATGTTTTTTTGTTTACCGGATGCAAAATCAATTTGATAAAAACCGTCAGGAGAATGATGGCTACGCCCCAATTGCCGACCCATCGATGGAAAAATTTTAATAAAAACAAAATGGGATGGGCGACAACACTAAACCAGCCATAATCCACGGAGTCTTCCAAATGAACTCCCAATATTTTGAGGTGCTCGATATCTTTTGGCCCCACATAAAGGGTGAACTCTTTTTCCAGTTTTGAAGCGGGAGCAAAAATTTCCTTCGGATAAAACAATTCTGAGTAGAGGATATTTTCTTCTCTCCATCCATATTCTACCCTTGTCTCTGAAGAAAGAGCTCGAGAGACAATGGCCCATAAAAAATACTGATCTTCGAGACCTGCCCACTGAAAAAGCCCTTTTTCTTCTGTTTTTTGAGGAAGCTCTTTCACGTCCGGATGTCGAACAATGCCTTTTTCAGGATAGAGGACAGGGTATTTTAAATTTTCAGGGGCCTTCAGAAAACCCCAACCCCCACCCTTATGGACATGCTGACGACTTTCCAAGCGAAGCCCCAAGGAGCCCTGTAAAGATTTGTCTGATAAATTTTCTACCGAGACTTTTACATGGGCAGAATAGTTGTTTTCATCCCAGTTTATTTTCTTACTCAACAAAATCTCCGGGCTTTTCCAGCGGTATTCAACAGAATGAGTCCCGGCTTGTAGCACCTCAAAATCCATTTTCTCAGGGAGTGAAAAATTGGCTTCCCGGAATTCCAACGACAAATTTTGATCAGGGGATGTCGCAAAAAGATCCACAAAAGGAGAATTTTTGGCAGTGGTTTCGCGATAACCTTTCACCCGAAAACTCTCCAGAATACCGCCTTCGCTGGAAAGACGGGCTTGATACAAAGAAGTGTCGATAGAGGTCTGTTGAAGGGGAAGACGAGGCGTTTTATTTTCAGGAACAGATACAGATTTTTTTTCCGGAGCAACAAGCTCCTTCTCTTTTGCATGGGGAGAGGACTCAGTCTCAGAAGCAACGGGCAGTGGCAGAACAGCAGGAGGAGGAGAGGGGGGTTTGAAAAAAAAAGTGTAGTAAAGAAAAATCACTCCTGCCGATAAGGCCATGGCCAATAATGAACGCTTTTCCATAAAATCATCTCTTTCTTTTAAAGGAAGGGCACATCCGGACACTCTGTTTCTTCCACTTTTTTCCAAATGGCTCCACTGCCGCCATTTGGAAAGCCAGATGAATCAAGGATATGAGAAGCAGTAAGGTACTTGATTCATC